>Ga0228710_1000443_pt1 | contig 51413 bp, 32 predicted proteins | sample MedpolnodulmetaG_FD_177995 | JGI IMG/M metagenome (GOLD analysis project Ga0228710, IMG submission 177995) | Root nodule microbial communities from Medicago polymorpha collected in Santa Monica, California, United States - pink nodules | ecosystem: Host-associated > Plants > Roots > Nodule... | reverse complement strand
TTGGTTCCTTATTTTAAAATAGGGGGGCAAAATCCTGAAAAACGTAAAATAGAGGGGGTAAAATTCCCAGTTTTAAAATAAGGGGGGTAAAATCCAGATCCAATCAAAATAGAGGGGGTAAAATTCCGAGTTTTAAAATAGGGGAGCAAAATCCAAATTCAATTAAAATAGGGGGGGTAAAACTGCATTTAAGCCAAAAATAAAAAGAGAAAATATTTTCATAAGTAAGGCAGTTCTAACTTATCATGACTTCGTTGTTAGCTTATGTTAATTGACTTCGTTGCCTTGGTCAACACTTGTATTACTGGAAATATATGCAAAGGGGACAAAGTCAACACGTCGTTGTTCTCATCAATTCATCCTACCACATTTGGTTTTTTTTTTTGTTACACAACGAAGAAAACCAAAAGAAACTATACTCTTAAGAAGAAGGTTCCTGCAGCGTCAGCTGCAAGAGTTTCCCTAACAGTGTGTTTGAATGAGAATGAGGTAATTGAAATTTTTTAAAGAGCTTAGAATTTTAGATAATTTAAATGACTCAATTCAACTGACTTTATTTTTAAATATTTTTGTTTGGATGGAGTAATTAAACACTTCATTGTCATCATTTTTGAGCAACTTTTATAATTTTTTATTTTTTTGACCAAATTTGAAAATTTAAATTCGGGGTCAATTTTTAAAATCTGAAAAATTTTGAGGGGAAAATTTACAATTTCCAAAAAAATAGGGGTCAAATTGCATTTTTTTGAAATTTTTTGGGGTCAATTTGAATTTTTTTGAAAATTTGAGGACTAAAATGAAAAATTTGAAAAATTATAAGAATGGAAAAATTTGAAATTCTTAGATTTTATGAGTCATTTGAAATTCTCTAAATTTAATTTGAACAAAATACTTCATAAGTTTCCATCATTTTGAAAATTATCTAAATTATTATCCAAACAATAGAATTCACCTAAATTTTTTTGAATTGTCTCAAAGCTTTACATTACCTCAAAATGTTCTCTCATCCAAACACACCCTAAAGATCTAGATCAAAATGCTCACCTCCTTTTATGGAAGGAGATGTCTATGCTTTAGTTAATGGATATGGTTAAATTTACCTTTTACGAGTGGCTTTTAGGAAAAATATTATGGTCATATATGTTCATGTTAGAAGTTTAGATGATTTTTTATTTTTTGTTTTAGTTTTTGCTCTTGTTTTTCTATGGGAGGGGTCATTTGTTTTTGTTATGGTTTGATTTTGAGTACTTCTTGTACTCAAATTTTTATACATGGTTGTGCTCTTATAAGAGACTCCTACGTTTTCTTTATGTATATATGGAGATTGCTAACTTACTCCCAAGCAAAATCATGAAGGAGTAAGTTAACAAGCCTACTCTCACTTCATTTTACCAAAAAACCAATTTTATCTATCTAAAACCAAGTGGATGTAGGCTTGCTAACTTACTCCCAAAGTGAGAGTAGACTTGCTAACTTACTTCCAAAGTGGGAGTAGAGTTGCTAACTTACTCTTTCATGTTTTTGAGTTGGAGTATAAAAGATTTTTTTTGTTAAAAACAAGTGGGAGTAGGCTTGCTAACTTAATTTCAAAGTATGAGTAGACTTGCTAACTTACTTTCAAAGTGGGAGTAAAGTTACTAACTTACATGTTTTTTAATTGGAATATAAAAAATATTTTTTGTAAAAAATAAGTGGGAGGAGGCATATGTGTGTGTAACGTTCAAACTATGATATGTTAACTTAGCAGTTGCGTATGCATGTTTTTGCTAGGAGGAACTATGTTCAACTCCCATCTGCCACAATATTTAATTTTGAAATTTAAAACATTTCGGTTTTAACAAATATAAAATTCAAAGGGAAAATGCTAACCAATACATCAGTTAAAGAATCAAATATAGTATCAATCAAAAATAAAAAAAGAATCAAAATATACGAAATTAAGACCATTGACCATTCAAAATCTATCAAAAGAAGACCTTGGACATGTAGATCAAATTCAACCAATGGACCATTGAATCACATTTGATATTTATATGAAAGTTGATAATATACAAGTACTATTTTCATATTTTAGGCCCCAAATTGAACCAATGTGAATCAATCAAGACCATTGACGTTTGAATAACATGGTTCTTTTAGCTAGTACATGGACTACATGGACATGTGTGATTATTTTTCTCTTCTCTTTTCTTCGCGATGTATAACATCACTCTAGAATTAAGAATAAAAATCTTATAAAAAAGACTGAAGGTTGAAATAGTTGTTGTTTGGAGGGTGTGTGTGACAGGTTGAGTACTTTAATATTAATTAGCAACGACTTTTATATATAAAATCTGAAATCAACTAGAATATAAATAAATACTTAGAAATTACAGCATTGATTTAGTAAACTATTCAGGAATTAGTAAAATATGCATGAATTGTTTTGATAGATTAATATTATATTCAACTTTTAATTCCTTATAAAAAATGATAGGAACGTTATGCGAATCACTCATCATTAATTGTATTCCTAATAAAGCAAACAATGATGGGAATGTTACAGCATTTTCTTTTGGTATTGCTTGGTGTTCTTACTACTATTTTGATTGTGATACAAGCTCAGGATCAATCAGGTTTGTTTATGAATTTGTCTATAACTGCTTTCTGTCACATATTTGTAACAAGTAATATATTATTGTAGTTGATGTTATATTAATTTGTTCTTCAATTTATATGTATCAGGATTCATTAGCTTAGATTGCGGTCTACCTGAACATTTAAGCTATTCTGCGTTGGACACAGACATAAATTACATCTCAGATGCCAAATTCATAGATGCAGGTGTAAGTAAGAAATTAGCAGAGACTGATATTTTTCAAGAACTACAATATTTGAGGAGTTTTCCTAGCGGAGTGAGAAATTGTTACAGAATAAATGTAACAAGTGGTACTAAATATTTGATCAGAGCTTCTTTCTATTATGGTAACTATGATAATCTAAACAAGCCACCACAATTTGATCTTCATTTTGGACCTAATGTTTGGGATACAGTGAACTTCCCCAATGCATCACTCACTGAATTCAAGGAGATCATTTACACTCCATCACAAGATTACATACAACCATGTCTTGTTAACACAGGCAAAGGGACTCCATTCATTTCAGCTATAGAATTGAGGATTTTGAAGAATGAAACTTATGTCACACACTCAGCTAAATCATCAGTATTGTCACTTTCCTTTCGATTTGATATAGGTTCCATCACAAACTTACAGTACCGGTACAAAGACGATGTTTATGACCGTGAGTGGTTTCCTTTGCAATTGAATGAGATGAAACGATTAAGCACAAATGATGATCTATTAATTCAGAATATATATACACTACCAGCAGTTGTCATGAACACTGCTGTTACACCAGTAAATGCCAGTGCCCCTATACAATTTCATTGGGACGCGGATAATGTAATTGACCAATACTACACATATTTACACTTTAATGAGGTTGAGAAGCTGGCAGCAAATGAAACTAGAGTGTTCGATATCACAGTGAATGACGAGTTTTGGTATGGACCTGAGATACCTGTATACCTGGCACCAGATGCCATATTTAGTACAAAACCTTTGACTGGAGCCACAAGGTATCAAGTTTCCCTTTCTAAGACAGAGAATTCTACCCTTCCACCAATACTCAATGCTTTTGAGGTTTATAAACTAAAAGACTTCTCACATTCAGAAACTCAACAGAATGATGGTAAGCTAGCCCTTTGTTTAATTGAAAAACATACTACCTCCTCCGTCCTTAAATATAGTATCCTCTTTGATATATTTTCAACTGCATAAATTATTTCTTTACTAACATACACCTAACTATCTTATATTTTTATTTATTTTTTGTAATTTGTAAAGAATACTATGATGAAAACATAAACTAATTCTCTCTTTTGAAAGCTAACTTGTAAAAAAATATTAACACTCGGCAAATTTAATACTGCTACCAACTTGCTTAACTCCGGTAATTATTCAACATATTTAAGGACAGATGTAGTATATTAGTGTCATTTGTGGTGTAAACTAAACTATGTGCAAATTGGCTTGAAATCCTTTTAACCGTTTTTTTGAATACCGAATACAAGTTGATACTATGAAAAACATCAAGAATGCTTATGGGGTGGCTAGAAATTGGCAGGGAGATCCATGTCGTCCTGTGAAGTATATGTGGGAAGGCTTAAACTGCAGTATTGATGATGGAAATAACCCCCCAAGAATCACATATTTGTAAGTTTATAATTCTTAAACCATATGCATAAATTCAAAAACTTCAATTATCCTCTAAGAATTATTTGGAAATGCAACCAGGAATTTGTCTTCAACTGGATTGACAGGGGAGATATCATCTTCCATATCAAAGCTCACTATGTTGCAATACTTGTCAGTTCCTAATCCCATTTGATTAAATAAAAAGAAGACTAGGGTCTGTTTGGATGAAGGATTTTGGAATTGACGGAAGACCTTACCATATTTTCCTTTTCTAAATTAAAAAAATTATAAAACATTTTAAAAAATAAATGAAATGTGTTTCAAATATTATATAGTCATCAATCATGTTATTACTTCAACTAAATTCATGTGTTTCACACAGGGAGAATAAATCTCATTTGGTTAAAAGATAAAACCAAATCCAATCAATTTGTAAATCATTCTCTCTTTATTGGCGATTCAAAATCGTAACACAATTTAAATTGTTTTCTTTCAGGGATTTATCAAACAATAGCTTGAACGGTCCTTTACCTGATTTTTTGATGCAGCTGAGGTCACTAAAAATCTTGTAAGTCCCATGTTGATGCATCAAATGTAATTTCATTGATTATTACTATAAAAGATAAAAAAGATGTCATATATTTTGTTCTGTGTTAGCAGAAATGTAGGGAAGAACAAACTTACAGGGTTAATTCCAAGTGGACTTCTTGAGAGATCAAAAACAGGTTCACTATCTGTGAGGTATACCTCATACTCAAAGTCAAATCTATATTAATTCACATTATATTCAAGCAAAAGATAGACTTGTAATAAAGTTTTTTTTCTTCCTGTAATATTAATAATAATAAAATTCAGCAATGATAATTGAGTTTTCTTCCACCTAACACGAATATGGTTTCACCAATGATATGATAACTGATATCTTAGCACCTTTATCTTTTTCCAGTGTGGAAGACAATCCTGATCTTTGTATGACAGAATCCTGCAAAAAGAAGAACATTGTTGTACCACTTGTTGCGTCGTTTTCAGCATTAGTTGTAATCCTTCTGATTTCTCTTGGATTTTGGATATTCAGAAGACAAATAGGTACTTTTCAGATGACATAGGATCGAGTTCATGCGTGCTCTCAAATAAGGTCTTATTTATACTATGAATAGAGTATTAATCCATTGGTTTGCATGTATATCTTAGAAGTTGCTACATGGTTTTAAATTGTGGCTGTGGTCGTGGATGTGGCTATTGTTGTCGCTGTGTTGCGCATTGCTCATAACATATTAGATTCGACTCTCCATAAAACTTGAGCGATATTGTGTTTTATATTTGTGTCAGAGAGCCACATTTTTTCCCCACATCCTTACATAATTTCATTCAATTTTATTTATCACAGCTGTGGCTGCGTCTTCATATTCAAACGAAAGGGGTTCAATGAAATCAAAACACCAAAAATTCAGTTATACTGAAATTCTCAAAATTACTGATAACTTCAAAACTATTATTGGAGAAGGAGGATTTGGAAAAGTTTACTTTGGCATTCTACAAGATCAAACTCAAGTCGCTGTTAAGAGGCTTTCACCATCATCAATGCAAGGGTATAAGGAATTTCAATCAGAGGTTAGACATTACATTCAAGTTAAAAAACAATATATTAATTTTTATTGTAGTTAAGTAATAAATAGAATCCTGCATTTTTTCACAGTTAACTTTCTTACAGATAAAATTTAAAATACAGGCACAACTTCTAATGATTGTTCATCATAGAAATTTGGTCCCTCTCATTGGATATAGTGATGAAGGTCAAATCAAAGCATTGATTTATGAATACATGGCCAACGGAAATCTCCAACACTTTTTAGGTAATTTATATTTTATCAGCAGCATCAACTACCATAATAGATTTACTACTTCCAATTTATCTATACTTTAAAGGTTAGCAGGTGAAGAATCTTTTATCATCAACTTAATCGACAAAGTTTTAGCAGAGAATTTTTAGTGCAGAATAATTTATATTATTATAATATGGATTATTTTTGAAAAAAATTGGGAAAGGAGAAATTATTACTAAGAAAGGTATAATAATGACCATTTTACAACTGTCCCATATGGGATTTGAACTCTGTCTCTTGAGATTATAAAGTCAAGCTCTTACCAATGAGTTAACACCTTATGGACGACAAGAATTATGAACAAGGCAGAGAGAAGGGGAACTGTAGTGAATTTTTTCCTATGCTTTTTTTTTAAATGCTTGTTCAGTATTTCAAGACTAATGTATGTTTTCATGCAGTGGAAAATTCAAATATCTTAAGTTGGAATGAGAGGCTTAACATTGCAGTTGACACAGCACATGGTAATGTATTGTTTATGGCAGCATGTTTCTTGCATTGTGCTCCCTTACATTCCCCTTAATGTGAATTTTCAGGATTGGATTATCTGCACAATGGATGTAAACCACCTATTATGCATAGAGATTTGAAGCCTTCAAACATATTATTAGATGAGAACTTACATGCAAAGATTTCTGATTTTGGTCTAAGTAGAGCTTTTGGTAACGATGATGATTCTCATATATCTACTCACCTCGCTGGTACATTTGGTTACGCTGATCCAGTGTAAGTGTAATATAAAAAATCAAATTAGACTGACCGTATTTTAATATTTTGTAGCATTTATTCGTAGATGCTATATACTCAGTACTTAAAATTTTCGGAGATGTGGTATCATGTTCTCATGATGGATGAATCATGATCGTTATCCTATTTTATAAGATTCTCCATTACAATAAAAAATCATCAAATTACCCAAAAATTGGCATTCTTAACTCACAAATCAATATCATAACTCATACTATTTTGATATAAAATGCAACCAAATCCTATTGCAATCATTCATCAATAACATAAACAAAGTAGAGGGAATAAGCATATTCTTACAGTTTCAAAGAGATGGGAATGAGAGGAATGAGGTTGTTTGTTCGTAGGCGACTTGGTGAGAACGTAAAGATGAGATGTGGTCGAGCTTCTGATGAGGTCTGAACGAGATGGAAGCAGAGGCGATGGATTGCTGCAGAATTCCTCGTCGAGCTGTTTACTGGCATCTAACCTCTTGATTTCTGTAGCCTTTACACTTTTAAGAACTCCATAATATTATCTTCCATAGGATCCCTCTCCAATTAGAGAATCTTGTCCAAAATTATCTGTAACTTCTTTCAGTTTATCTGCATGTATCTCAGGAACTTCAGTGGGCTACACTTTAACAGTCTAAGTTCCCTGCATGATAATTTACATAATTCCCTGCATGATGGATTAATTTCATTGAATTCAAATTGGGTAATATAAGTAAACAAATTAACACAGTGAAGTGTCATAAACAGCATCAAGTCGCATATTATGGTCCAATTCAGTCAAATATAACAACCTAAACTGTCTCGTTACAACCCTTGATTCAGATTTGATAATTGAAATGAAGAGAACAAGGTTTTCCAGCCGTTGCCTATTATCCCTTCTGACAAAGGTTTTCCAGCCATTGTCTATTGTGTCGTTGCCTATATATATATAGTCTGCAAAAAGTTAGATCGCGATATTAATTTCTTATAGTGTACTTTTTTTTTACATATAATACTATTTTAGTTGGTTTATAATTTGTATAATAATGAAAAGAAGAGAATAAATACATAAGTTTAAAGATCACTTATTAATTTTACTTATTTATTTTCATAATAGATATCAGAGAACAGGAAACACAAATAAGAAAAATGATATCTACAGCTTTGGGATAATTCTATTTGAGTTGGTCACTGGGAAAAAAGCAATAGTAAGAGAATCCGGAGAAAACATTCACATACTTCAATGGGTTATTCCTGTAGTTAAAGGAGGAGATATTCAAAATATTGTTGATATGAGGTTGAAGGGTGAATTCAGCATCAATTCAGCATGGAAAGTTGTTGAGATAGCCATGTCATGCATTTCACAAACTGTAGCTGACAGGCCAGACATAAGCCAAATATTGGTAGAGCTAAAGGAATGTCTATCCTTGGAGATGTTTCAGAAAAATAATGGAAGCATGAGAGCTACAGATGAATTTGTTTCTATAGCTACTGTATCAGAATCCACTCTTTTAGCTAGATAACAAAGTTTATAATGATATTTTTGTCTTATATTCAGTGTCACTCCAAATGACCTAGTACATTAGTCCTTGTTGTATCATATACAATAATTTGTATTCTTAAAGTTTTCTTGGAATAGAAAAATTATTGTGTCAACTACTACAGTATGATTGATGCTTAATACTATCAATAAGAATTATGTGTATGGAAAGATAAATAAATTGTTAGATGAGTGCTAACTTACTATGGCACAATGCTGACTGATATCCTAATTTTTGAAAAGATTTATTTGATAATTACAAAAGATGCCCCAACTAATGTGTTATCATGAGTAAAATCATGTAGGGAATTCCTATCAGTATTTAATTTTGTATCAAGACTTTTTGAAGAAAAAAAATCAATACAAGAAAAGACAAATGGAATAGTCATCAGTACTGTACAGAGGTAGAGTGGCTACCATAACAACCCCGTCAAGCCCCATTTCAGCTAAAATATCAAGTATGAATGAATTCTAACGGCAATAGACAATTGAACCTTGTAGGAAACCTCTCTAATGAGAGGAACATATGGAGAGGTAAAAGATACATACACTAAGGAGACAGTTTGAGATTTTTTGTCTGTCAGAGTAAGATATAAGCCAAATGGTAACATACCACAAATTTTTCAATTGACCAAAGAAAACAAACTTTGGGGTAGAGTGAACAGAAACTAATAAACTTACTGAGATTAAACAGGAAGATATATTCGCAGTATCATACATGAATTTATAGTATTCGGATATTCCCAACATAATTGCCTTCAAGACAGTGGCCCCAGAGAACAAAATCACCCTCCAGCCAACAGGCGTCCTCTCCTCTCTGACTGCCACGATTGTCGATGCTGGAGCAGCAACAGTTTGGCTCTGCACGACGGGAACATGATTGGCTTCTTCACCATCCAACCCTTTGTTTCCAACAATTTAGTTAAGATCGAATATAGAATTTGCACAAAATCGTATTTTAAATAAACAGATCATACATTTTGGGGAATTCAAACACCTTTAACGAGCATAGGTGCCCGACAATCACATTACTGAGATTAGAAAAGTAAATGCAATCTGGTTGAAGCATTTTATGAAACAGTAAACAAGCATTGTATCATAAAGTTTGTTTGAAGCATTTCATCAACTATACTACTCAAATGAAAAGGAATTCAATCATTGAACAATCAATTCTTCTCTAAATTGTATGTAATTCTATACTTGACTCACAAGTCACATCAACAAAAATCATTCTCATCCTACATTAAGAAATTTTCCTTGTTTTGTTTAATGCCCCTGTTAGGGTAATGGTTTTTCTGTTTTGCTTATTTGTTTGTGTTATTTTGTTATTTTTAATTTGCTTCAATATTTCACTCCATCTATTCGATGAAATATCCGAGAGGGACTCACTTTGTTGGTAGCGTATTTTGAGTAAGTGGTTTATCGTGGTTACACTTACACCTAATTCAACGTTTTATCAACCTTACAAAAGACTTTCAACATATGGATGAATTGGCCAATTTTAGCTAATTATAAAAATGTCCAAAAATGAAATCAAAACACCAAAAATTCAGTTATACTGAAATTCTTAAAATTACTGATAACTTCAAAACTGCTATCGGAGAAGGAGGATTTAGAAAAGTTTACTTTGGCATTCTACAAGATCAAACTCAAGTCACTGTTAAAAGGCTTTCACCATTATCAATGCAAGGTTATAAGGAATTTAAATCAGAGGTTAGACATTACATTCAATTTAAAAAACAACATATTAATTTTTATTTTAGTTAAGTAATAAATGGAATCCTGCATTATTTTCACGGTAAACTTTGGTAGAGATAAAATTTAAAATGCAGGCACAACTTCTAATGATTGTTCATCATAGAAATTTGGTCCCCCTCCTTGGATATTGTGATGAAGGTCAAATCAAAGCATTGATTTACGAATACATATCCAAGGGAAATCTCCAACACTTGTTAGGTAATTTATATTTGATCAGCAATGTCAACATCCATAATTGATTTACTACTTCCAGTTTATCTATATTTTAAAGGTTAACCTGCGAAGAATATTTTTACATCAAGTAAATCAACAAAACAAGCAGAGGTAGAATATAAACCCATATAAACTTTTTAGTGCACAATAGTTTATATTATTGTTATAAAAAGGATTATTTTCACCTCTTAAAAAAAAGGATTATTTTAATAAGGGTAGACTAATGACAATTTTACTAATTTCCCATTTGATATTTGTAATTTGTCTCTTGAGACTATAAAGTCAAACTCTTACCACTGAGTTAACACACCTTACTACGACAAGGGTTATGAACAAGGCAGGGACAAGGGAAAGTGTAATGAATATTTCCTATCCTTTCGTTTAAAATGCTTGTTCAGTATTTCAAGACTAATGTATGTTTGCATGCTGTAGAAAATTCAAATAACTTAAGTTGGAATCAGAGGCTTAACATTGCCATTGACACAGCCTATGGTAATGTATTGTTTACGGCGTCATATTTATTTTCTTGCATTTTGTACCCGTACATTGCCCTTAATGTGAATTTTCAGGATTGGATTATCTGCATAATGGATGTAAACCACCTATCATGCATAGAGATTTGAAGCCTTCCAACATACTACTTGATGAGAACTTTCATGCAAAGATTGCTGATTTTGGTCTAAGCAGAGCTTTTGTTAACGATAATGATTCTCAGATATCCACACTCCCTGCTGGTACATTTGGTCACGTTGATCCAGAGTAAGTGTAATATAAAATGTCAACTTATATTAACCATTTTTTAATATTTTTGTAGCATTTACATTGCATAAATATCCATTTCAAGCAATGGATTATATAACTTTGAAACAAGTGGTAAAGTTGCATGATAGTGTGCAAAACAATAGTTTGCTATGTTCATTTAATTTTAGTGTAGTTTTTCTTCCCCCTCATATACTACTATTTTATTTTTGTTTATAACTTGTATAATAATGAAAAGAAAAGACGACATACATAAGTTTAAGGATCACTTATGCATCTTATTCATTTGTTTTCTTAATAGATATCAGAGAACAGGAAACACAAACAAGAAAAATGATATCTACAGCTTTGGGATAATTCTATTTTAGTTGATCACTGGCCAAAATGCACTAGCACAAAGAGCATCCGGAGAAAACAATCACATACTTCAATGGGCTATTCCTATAATCAAAAGCGGAAATATTCAAAACATAGTTGATACGAGATTGCGGGGTGAATTCAACATTGATTCTGCGAGGAAAGTTGTAAAGATAGCCATGTCATGCATTTCTCAAACTGAAACTGCAAGGCCAGACATAAGCCAAATATTGGCAGATCTAAAGATATGTCTCCCTTTGGACATTGTTCAGTGTGGAATCACAAGATCTCGAGATGAATCGGTTTTCTATACCTCTATTGAATCAGAAACCACTATTTTAGCTAGATAACCACCATTTATAATTATATTTTTGTTCTATATTCAGTGCTACTCTAAATGTCCTAGTACATTAGTCCTTGTTGTATTATACATTGTGTATAATATGAAAGTTTTCTAGGAATTAAAAAATTAGTGTGCCAACTACTATAGTATTAGTGATGGATGCTTAAATAGAAGTACTAATGTGCATGGAAAGTTAAATAAATTGTTAATTGTTACTCTAAAAACCAAAATTTGATCGATGCACTAATTGTTGAAAAGATTTATTTGATTATTACAAAAGTTGCTCCAACCAATGTGTTATCTTATGAGTAAAATCATGTTAGTGTTTTATTTTATATCAAGAGTTTTTGAATAAAAAAGAATCAATACAAGAAAAGATAAGTGGCTGCCATGACACCCCTTCAAGGCCCATTTCAGCTAAAACATAATACGTACGAGTGAATTCTAAAGACATTAGAAATTGGACCGTGTAGGCAACCTCTCTGGAGTGAGGAACAATTCGAAGAGGTAAAAAATACACTAAGGAGACAGATAAGATTTATTGTCTGCACAATAATATACTGTCCAAGTACCAAATAAATTCCCTAGACTATGTTATTTTCCTAGTTGGTATTCCCTTAGTTTCATTTATGCATTTGTTGTATTTTCAATTGTGAACTACTTGTTGTTATATGCAGCAAGGTTCTAGAAGATGTGGTTGTTAGGATATTCTCATTTGTAACAAACTTTACTGTTAAATATTTATGAACGTTGATAATATACGAGTACTAATTTCATATTTTGGGCCCTCAAATTTTGGGGCCCTATACTGTAACCCCACCTATATGGCCTTTGGCCCGCCCTGTCGAGCTTAGCCATAAAGACTACAAAATCGTTTCCTTCGCGAAGGTACAAAAGAGCCGATTTTGGATTTTATACGCAACAAATCCATAATATTCTGGATCAACACAACATGATTATGAAACCTGTTGATGGGAACCTCAATGAGATTAACATGAAGAGAAGAGTCTGAGTAGCAAACTGAATCGAGAAGACCTATGTTCTTGGCTAGATATAAGCCACAATGTATGACACAGAGCTCAGCATGAAGATTGTCCTTGGAATCTGAAATGAAGACAGAAAAGTCAACAATCCAAACACCAGCTGAATTGCAGGTTACATCTCCAAATCCAGCCTGAGTGGGCAGCCAATGCAACTACCATCAACATTGATCATTGTGCAAGAGAAGTTGTGGGAATTCCATTTAATAAACCTATCTTCAATGGAGCGGTTATGAGTGTTGTTGAAACAAGTGAGAAAAGTTGCAGACAAGGAGTGGGCAGCCAAGGACAAGCGATATGGAGGGATCGTCTCATTGGCAAAGCAAGTATCATTACAAATTCTCTGGGTCCACCAGATGCCGGACACAAAGGTTCATTTGAGAACCAAAGGTACCTTTTTCAAGCCAAGTGCACGTGCCCTAAGCAGAGAAAAAATCGGGAGAGGTGAAGCCAAAGATTAAAGCAAAGGTTTTTCTAGTGATAATAATCTAAAACTCAATGGAGAAAGGTCACCTCAACAATTCTGCAACAAGTGCAAAGGGTGGAGGGATTCAAATTTCTATGATGCAGCAAGGATAAAGTGCGTGCCGAGTTGCGACAAGCAAGCTAAAAGAGGAACTTAGTATTTTTTTTTCGACGTGGAACTTCCAAGACCAAGATAGTGGCATTCTGTTTGTTATTTAAGAGCCACATGTAACCACACTTTATAGTGTAATTACCATTGATGTTGTCGGTCCAGATAATAACATCCTCGGTACTAAGATTAACATAAATGCTTAACATCACGAAAATGAGCATCAGGATCATATTGCGAATGACGTGGTGTGACTTGTAATAGTATATTTTTGGAACCTGACTTGCGTTTTTGTTTGTACAAAGCGAAGTTCTAATTTAATTAATTCAGTTTTTCTTTTAAGATCGATACTTGAAGAAGTTATTAGTGAAAAATCGGTTTTAAGCAGAGGAGACATTCTGATCTGTACTTGAAGAAGTCGCTTCATGGCTGAATAGGTGTTTTTCTAGTTCTAGAATAAAATTGGTTGAAGCCTTGAATTGGGTGGGGATTTGGAATATTTCATCCTTTTAGATAGGAGAATAAGGGATTGTTTGTTTGATAATGGTTGTTAAAAAATTGCTTTTGATACGAGAGAAAAATTATGAATAGGTCCTAGAAATTGGATTGATTGTGAGGGTGAAAAAAAAAAGAGATTGAAGGTACATTTTGATCCTTCTTAATTTTGTCCTCATCAATTTAATCTTTGATAAAAATAAGATTAAAAGTAGTCTTTGATATTTTTATATTGGGACAAATTAGTCCATATGTTATTTTGAGTTATGACTAATTTGTCTCCAATATAAGAATATCATGAATTACTTTGAGTTTTATTTTTGTCAAAAACTAAATTTATTTGAATGAAAATTGTGAAGAATCAAAATGAATTTTCACTTGAAAGACTTTTTTTTTAAAGATGAGGTTCTTTTGTTGTTTAACGTGTTGAATAATATGGTTAATTTAGCTAGTACATGAACATGGGTGATTCTTTTTCTATTTTCCTTTTAGTATATTTATTTGAGAGAACTAGTTTCGTGGTATTCATAAGCTTATGTCTTCGTGATATATAGCATCATTCTAGAATTTTGGTTGAAAATCTTATAATAAAGAGTGAAGGTTGAAATTCTTGTTTACCTAGTTAGTGACAATTGGAGGAAGCAGAGAAGGTGTGACAAGTTGAGTACTTTAATATTAAGCAACGTCTTTTATATATAAAATCTGTAATCAACTAGAGTATAAATAAATACTTAGAAATTACAAAGTTGAATTAGTATTCTATTCATGAATTAAGATATGATTTACTTGAAAGTTACATCATATTTTCTTTTGAAAACTGAAAATTACATCGTTGAATTAGTAAAATATGCATGAATTGTTTTGATAATCACAACACTACCAAAAAAATTAAAAGTATATTCAAGTTTTAGTTCCTTATAAAAAATGGAGTAGAGATGGGAATGTTATGCAAAACTCTAGCAGTATAAATTCTTGCTTGCATAGGATTATCACTCATCATTATTTTGTATTTCAAATAATGAAGCAAACAATGTTGGGAATGTTACTGCATTTTCGGTTGGTATTGTTTGGTGTTCTTGCTACTATTTTGGTTTTGATACAAGCTCAGGATCAATCAGGTTTGTTTATAAATTTGTTTATAGCTGCTTTCTGTAACATATTTGTAGTTGATGTTATCTTAAGTTTTTCCTATATATATCTCAGGATTCATTAGCATAGATTGTGGCCTACCTGAACATTCAAGCTATTCTGATAGAATCACAGACCTAAGTTACATTTCAGATGCCAAATTCATAGTTACAGGTGTAACTAAGAGGATACCTCCTACAAATATTATTATCAAACAGCAACTAGAATATGTGAGGAGCTTTCCAAGTGGAGTGAGAAATTGTTATAACATAAGTGTAACAAGTGGTACTAAATATTTAATCAGAGCTACTTTCTTTTATGGTAACTATGATGGTTTAAATGAGCCACCAGAATTTGATCTTCATTTTGGAGCTAATGTATGGGATACAGTGAAGATGTCCTCCGATTCATCACGCTTCACATTCAGGGAGATCATATACACTACATCATTAGATTACATACAACCATGTCTTGTTAACACAGGCAAAGGGACTCCATTCATTTCAGTTATAGAATTGAGGACTTTGAAGAACACTGCTTATGTCACATACTTAGCTAAATCATCAGTATTATCATTCTTCAAGCGATCTGATGTAGGTTCCATCACAAACTTACAGTACAGGTGAGATGGAGTCAGCTAGCACCACATTAATTAGCTTACTTTAATATTTATATAAATAAATAAATAACTGATTTTTTTTTGGCCAGGTACAAAGATGATGTTTGCGATCGCATCTGGTTTCCTTTTCAATTGAATGAGACGAAACCATTAAGCACCAATATGGATCTATTAGGTCAGGGTAGCTATAAACTACCAGCAATTGTGATGAGCAGTGCTGCTACACCAGTAAATGCCAGTGCCCCTTTGCAATTTCATTGGAATTCAGATAATGTAAATGATCAATACTATCTTTACATGCACTTTCGTGAGGTTGAAGAGTTGGCAGCAAATGAAACTAGAGCGTTCAATTTCTCAGTGAATGACAAGTTTCAGTATGGACCTGTGACACCATATACTACCATATTTAGTAGAAAACCTATGACTGGAGCCAAAAGGTATCAAGTTTCCCTTTCTAAGATAGAGAATTCAACCCTTCCACCCATTATCAATGCCTTTGAGGTTTATAAAGTAAAAGACTTCTCACAATCAGAAACTCATCAGGATGATGGTAAGCTAGCCCTTTGTTTAATTGAAAAACATACTGCCTCCTCCGTCCTTAAATATAGTATCCTCTTGGAATATTTTCAATTGCATGAATTATTTCTTCACTAACATACACCTGATTATCTTATATCTTTTTCTGTAATTTGTAAAGAATACTATGATGAAAACATAAACTAATTCTCTCTTTTGAAAGGTAACTTGTAAAACAATATTAACACTCAACAAATTTAATACTACTACTAACTTGCTTAATTCCAGTGATTTGGTCAACATATTTACGAACAAAGGTATCATTTGTGGGGTAACTATGTGCACATTGGCTTGAAATCCTTTTAACTGTTTTTTTTTTTTTTGAATACAAAATAATAGTTGATACTATGACAAACATCAAGAATGCTTATGGGGTGGCTAGAAATTGGCAAGGAGATCCATGTGGTCCTGTGAAGTATATGTGGGAAGGCCTAAACTGCAGTATTGATGGTGGAAATAATCCCCCAAGAATCACATCTTTGTAAGTTTGTAATTCCTTAAACCATATGCATAAATTCAATAACTTCAATTATTCTCTGAAGTTTTATTTGGAAACACAACCAGGAATTTGTCTTCAAGTGGATTGACAGGGGAGATACCATCTTCCATATCAAAGCTCGCTATGTTGCAATACTTGTGAGTTCCTAATCCTATTTGATTAAATAAAAAGAAGACTAGGGTATGTTTGGATGAAGGATTTTGGAATTGAGGGAAGAACATGTTTTTCTTTTCTAAATTAAGAAAATTATAAAACGTTGTAAAAAATAAATCAATGTGTTTCAAATTTTATATAGTCATCTACTTCAACGATTTAAAATACCAAATATATACCAAAATATAGACCAGGCAATACGCCTGCACGCGGGGAGAAATCTCATTTGGTTAAATAATGAAACCAAATCCATTCAATTTGGAAATTATTATCTATTTATTGGGGATTCAAAATTGTAACTCTGTGTTTAAATTAATTACCAGGGATTTATCAAACAATAGTTTGAACGGTCCTATACCTGATTTTCTGATGCAGCTGAGGTCACTAAAAATCTTGTAAGTCCCATGCTGATGCATCTAATGTAATTTCATTGATTATTAGTATAATGGACAAAAAAAGATGTCATATATTTGTTCTCTGTTAGCAGAAATGTAGGGAAGAACAAACTTACAGGGTCAGTTTCAAGTGGACTCCTTGAGAGATCAAAAACAGGTTCATTATCACTGAGGTATATACCTCATACTCAAAGTCAAAGCTATATTAATTTAATGCACATTATATTCAAGAAAAAGATAGACTTGTAATATAATTTTTTTTCTTCCTATAATATTAATAATAATAAATTCAGCAATGATAATTGAGTTTTCTTCCTCCTAATACGAATATGGTTTCCCCAATGAAATTATGACTAATATATTAGCACCTTTATCTTTTTTCAGTGTGGATGATAATCCTGATCTTTGTATGACGGAATCCTGCAACAAGAAGAACATTGTTGTACCACTTGTTGCATCGTTTTCAGCATTAGTTGTAATCCTTTTGATTTCTTTTGGATTTTGGATATTCAGAAGACAAAAAGGTACTTCACAGATGACATAGAAACGAGTTCATATTCTTAAATAAGGTCTTGTTTGTACTATGAATAGCGTATTATCAATCCCTTTTTTGCATGTATATCTTATAAGTTGCTACATGGTTTTAACTTGTTGTGGTCGTGGATGTGGCTATTGCGGTCGCCGTCTTGCGCATTGTTCATAACATATATTAGATTTGACTATCCATAAAACTTTAGTTATATAGTGTTTTATACTTGTGTGTAAAACTTTTATTGCTTTTCTGTCAAATATTTTTTCTTCATCTTTGCATTTATTTTTCACAGCTGTAGTCACGTCTTCAAATTCTAAGGAAAGGGGTTCAATGAAACCAAAACACCAAAAATTCAGTTATTCTGAAATTTTCACTATTACTGATAACTTCAAAACTATTATTGGAGAAGGAGGATTTGGAAAAGTTTACTTTGGCATTCTACAAGATCAAACTCAAGTCGCTGTTAAGAGGCTTTCACCATCATCGATGCAAGGTTATAAGGAATTTCAATCAGAGGTTAGACATTACATTCAATTTAAAAAACAACATATTAATTTTATTTTAGTTAAGTAATAAATAGAATCCTGCATTATTTAATTTTCACAGTTAACTTTGGTAGAGATAAAATTTAAAATGCAAGCACAACTTCTAATGATAGTTCATCATAGAAATTTGGTCCCCCTCCTTGGATATTGTGATGAAGGTGAAATCAAAGCATTGATTTATGAATATATGGCCAATGGAAATCTTCAACACTTTTTAGGTAATATATATTTTATCTCTATTTTAATGGCTAGCCGGTGAAGAATCTTTTTTCATCAACTAAATGGGAAAAACATTAGCAGAGAACACAAACCCTGATAAAGATTTTAGTGCAGAATAGTTTATATTATATTATTTTAATAACAAAGATTATTATTAAAAAAATTGGGAAAGGAGAATTTATTATTAATAAGGGTACACTAATGACCATTTTACAACTGTCCCATATGGGATTTGAACTCTGTCTCTTGAGATTACAAAGTCAAACTCTTACCACTGAGTTAACACCTTTTGGAAGACAAGGATTATGAACAAGGCAGGGAGAAGGGCAAGTGTAATGAATATTTCCTATGCTTTAGTTTTAATTCAGTATTTCAAGACTAATTTATGTTTTCATGCAGTGGAAAATACAAATATCTTAAGTTGGAATGAGAGGCTTAGCATTGCAGTTGACACAGCACATGGTAATGTATTGTTTATGGCAGCATGTTTCTTGTATTGTGCTCCCTTACATTGCCTTTAGTGTGAATTTTCAGGATTGGATTATCTGCATAATGGATGTGAGCCACCTATTATGCATAGAGATTTGAAGCCTTCGAACATATTATTAGATGAGAACTTACATGCAAAGATTTCCGATTTTGGTCTAAGTAGAGCTTTTGGTAACGATGATGATTCTCATATATCTACACGTCCTGCGGGTACATTTGGTTACGCTGATCCAGTGTAAGTGTAATATAAAAAATCAAACTAGATTGACCGTATTTTAATATTTTGTAGCATTTACTTGGAATAAATATCTATTTCAATTAATGTACTTCATGACACCAAATTGACGGTTTATATGTAAAAGAGGTGACTTATATACTCATGATGGATGGTCATGATCATATCCTATTTTATATGATTCCCCATTACAATAAAAAACCATAAAATAAACCAATAATTGGCATTCTTAACTCAAGAATCAATATCATTACTCATACTATTATGATACAAAATGCAACCATACACAGTTGCAATCAATCATCAATAACATAAACAAAGTGTAGAGGGAATGGGCATATTCTTACAGTTTCAAAGAGATGGAAATGAGAGGAATGAGGTTGCTGTACGTACGCGACTTGGTGAGGACGGAGAGATGAGATGTTGTCGAGCTTCTAGTGAGGTCTGAATGAGACACGAAGCAGAGGCGATTGATTGCTGCAGAGAATCTAACTGGCATCTAACTTCTTGATTGATGTAGCCTGCCCACTTTTAAGAACTCCATAATATACTATTCCATAGGATCCCTAAATAAGAGAATCTTGTCCAAAGTTATCTGTAACTTCTTTCAGTTCATCTGCCTATATCTCAGAAATTTCAATGGGCTGCACTTTAAATGTCTGAGCTCCCTGTATGATATTTTCCATCATTCCCTGCATGGTGGAATTTATCAGATTAATTTCGTCGAATTCAAACTGGGTAATATAAGAAAGCAAATTAACACAGTGAAGTTAATTAAAAAAAAATTAACACAGTGAAGTGGCTATCATCCCTTCTAACAATGGTTTTCCAACCATTGTCATATTGTGTCGTTGCCTATAGATATATAGTCTGCTAAAGTTAGATGCGATATTCATTTAATTTACAGTGTTGTTTTTTTTTCTTTTATTTTCTTACATATAGTTCTATTTCAGTTGGTTTATAAATTATAATTTGTATAATAATGAAAAGAAGATAACAAATACATAAGTTTAAAGATCACTTATGCATTTTATTTATTTTCTAAATAGATATCAGAGAACAGGAAACACAAATAAGAAAAATGATGTCTACAGCTTTGGGATAATTCTGTTTGAGTTGATCACTGGCAAAAAAGCACTAGTGAGAGCATCCGGAGAAAACATTCACATACTTCAATGGGTTATTCCCTTAGTTGAAGGAGGAGATATTCAAAACATTGTTGATACAAGGTTGAAGGGTGAAGTCAGCATCGATTCTGCAAGGAAAGTTGTTGAGATAGCAATGTCATGCATTTCACAAACTGTAGCTGAAAGGCCAGACATTAGCCAGATATTGGCAGAGCTAAAGGAATGTCTATGTTTGGAGATGGTTCAGAGAAATAATGGAAGCACGAGAGCTAGAGATGAATTGGTTTCTGTAGCTACTGTATCAGAATCCACTATTTTAGCTAGATAACACAGTTTATAATGATATTTTTTTCCTATGTTCAGTATCACTCCAAATGTCCTACTACATTATGTTATTCATATGTGTCCTTTTAGCTCTAGCTTTAGCTATGAAATAAGGTCGATCCATGTGTGTTTGTAATGCTTTTGTTTAAAATGCTTTTTTTGAGGGAGTTCGTTTGAAATGCTTGTTCACTATTTCAGACTAATGTATATTTGCATGCTGTAGAAAATTCAAATATCTTAAGTTGGAATGAGAGGCTTATCATTGCAGTTGACACAGCGCCCATGGTAATGCATTGTTTATGGCATCATATTTCTTGCATTTTGTACCTGTACATTGCCCTTAATGTGAATTTTCAGGATTGGATTATCTGCATAATGGATGTAAACCACCTATCATGCATAGAGATTGGAAGCCTTCCAACATACTACTTGATGAGAACTTTCAAGCAAAGATTGCTGATTTTGGTCTAAGTAGAGCTTTTATTAACGATAATGATTCCCATATATCCACACGCCCTGCTGGTACATTTGGTTGCGTTGAAAACTTAATGATCACAAAATGAAATGTTTCTTCTTCAAAGTTAAATATAAATTCACTCCAGAATTACAGAACCAAAGCAACATGAAGAAGAAGAATCCAGCTTCAGAGACAAAGAGCAAAGCTTCAGAATTATAGTAGTATCATGGATTTAGAAAAGAATCCAGCTTCAGAGAGAATCCAACATGAACTCAGAGATGCTTTCTATTAATTCTAGTTACTATTAGAGACATCTTTCTACTTTCATGGCACCGTTGCCACAGAAGCAAGAAGTATAGTAGTATCATGGATTTCTTACCATCTATTCCATCCCAAGAGTGACACCACAAAATATCAAGTGCCTTTGATAAAATCATGAATGAAAATAAAATAAAAAATCGGTTAAGTTTTATGAGGAAATAAGGTGATGATGTTAGCTTTACAATCACTCCATGTTAGTTGAGAGACAGAGAGCACCGCTATAGTACTGTTAGGTGAAGAAATATAAAATTTCGGGATAGATTCGTGAACTTTGGCTTCGCGAGATATAGCACCGCTGTAGCATAAATATCCATTTCAAGCAATTGATATCATAACTTTGAAACAAGTGGTAAGTTACATGATAAATATGTTCATTTAATTTTAGTGTAGTTTTTTTTTCTCATTCTACATATACTACTATTTTATTTTGGTTTATAACGCATATAATAATGAAAATAAAAGACGACAGACATAAGTTTAAGGACCACTTAAGAAACTTATTTATATTCTTTTCTTAATAGATATCAGAGAACAGGAAGCACAAATAAGAAAAATGATATCTACACAGCTTTGGGATAATTCTATTTGAGTTGATCACTGATCGAAAAGCACTAGTAAGAGCATCTGAAGAAACCATACACATACTTCAATGGGCTATTCCTATAATCGAAACCGGAAATATTCAAAACATTGTTGATATGAGATTGCAGGGTAAATTCAGCATCGATTCTGCGTGGAAAGTTGTAGAGATAGCCATGTCATGCATTTCACAAACTGCAACCGAAAGGCCAGACATAAGCCAAATATTTGCAGAGCTAAAGGAATGTCTATCTTTGGAGATGGTTCAGACAAATAATGGAAGCACCACAGCTAGAGATCATGAATTGGTTTCAGTGGCTACTGTATCAGAAACCACTATTTTAGCTAGATAACCAGCACTTATAATTATATTTTTGTCATATATTCAGTGCTACTCCAAATATCCTAGTACATTAGTCCTTGTTGTATTATATATAATGTGTATATGTGAGTTTTCTAGGAATTAAAAAATTAGTGTGCCAACTACTATACTACGAGTGATGCTTAATAATGTGCATGGAAAGATAAATATATTGATGGTTGTTAATCTAAAATCGAAAAATTTGATAGATGTACATATTTTACTAAGGGTTAAATGTTGTTTATCCCCTATCGTTTGGGCGATTTTTTGTTTACCCTTGTAAAAAGAAATTTTGGATTCAAACTTTGTAATTTGATGATTCTTTGATTTTGAACCTTCCTAAGATTTGACCCTACAAAATATTACATAAAACTCCCACACAATTGGGAGGCCTAGGATTCAAATCCGATTAAGAATATCAACATTGTCAGTTGGATTAAGTCTTATGAACGTCTCACATCTTATTAACAAGTTAAAGGGAACACATATTTTAAAAAATAAAAATAGAAACTATTTTTATAATGTAAGATAGTTCTAACTTATCATGAATTATTTACGCGTCTTCAGAATCAAATAAAGATTACATTTTTGTGTGATAACCAATGTTAATGGACTTTGTTGCCTGGGTCAACAATTGTATTACTGGAAATATATGCAAAGAGGATGCGACGAAGTCAACACATTTCGTCCTACCACATTTCTTTTGGATTTTTTGGTCGTTGTTTTCATCAATTCGTCCTACTACATTAATTTTTTTTTGTTACACGACCAAATATCGAAAAGAAAACAACAAAAGAGAGAAACTATAATCTTAAAGAGTTTCCCTAAACTCTTAAGGCAGAGAAGCGTGCACAAAAAGGTCTAGATGGAAAGAAGCACCGAGTTTTAGGACCGGATCAAATATTTTGGGGGTTCTTATTATATATTGAGTCTTGTTCTAATATTGGGTCCTCAAAATTACTGAGAAAACAACTTTTGAAAGAATATTTGCGTTTTATTTTTTGTATAAAGCGAAGTTCTATTATTATTTTTGGATCCTGTATTTATCGCTTTCTTGTAGAGTACCAAGGTTCGAGACCAAAAAATTAACCGCAATGAGTGGCAAAACTTTGTCTCAAGAAACTTAACATTGTTTTGCATTCAGAGTTAGATTCAAACCCGAAGTACCATAATATAGTTACACATGCTAGCGATTGAGTGAGTCATAGTAGTTATTAGTGAAAAATTGAGTGAGACACATTGCAATCTGTACTTGAAGAAGTCGTTTCATTGCTGATTAGGTTTTTTTCTAGAATAAAAGTGGTCGAAGCCTTGATTTGGGTGAGGATTTAGAATATTTCATGCTTTTTGATAGGAGAATATGGGATTGTGTGTTTGAAAATGGTGGTTCAAAAAAATGCTTTTGATATGAAAGAAAAATTATGAATAGGTTCTAGAAATTGGATTGATTGTGTGGAAAAGAGAGTGAAGGTACATTTTGATCCTTCACAATTTTTTCTTTTGTTAATTTATTCTTTGATTCAAAGTAGTCTCTTATATTTTTATATTAGGGATGTCCCTATGTTATATCTCCGGTATAAGACAATCATGAATTACTTTGAGTTTTATTTTTGTCAAAAACTAAATTGGTCTGAACGTGAATTGGGAAGAATCAAAATGAGTTCTCATGGAAAATTGGAATTATGAGGTTCTTATGTTCTTTGACGTGTTGAATATTGATAAAAATAAAATAAAATAAACTAGTACATATGAACATGGGTGATTCTTTTTCTATTTTCTTTTTAGTATATTTAGTATCATTGTAAAATTAAGACTAAATATCTTATAAAAAAGAGTGAATGTTGAAATATTTGTTGTTTACCTTGTTAATGACAATTGGAGGAAGCAGATCTGATGAAGGCTTGGAGGGTGTGACAGATTGAGTACTTTAATATTAAGCAACGTCTTTTATACATAAAATCTGATTTAACTAGAATATAAATAAATACTTAGAAATTACAGCATTGAATTAGTAAACTATTGATGAATTAAGCTATGATTTACTTGAAAGTTACATCATATTTTCTTTTGAAAACTGAAAATTACATCATTGAATTAGTAAAATATGCATGAATTGCTTTGAAAATCACAACACTAGCAAACAAAATAGTATCAATATAGTCCAACCAAACACAGGTCAAACAAATTAAAAGTATACTCAACATTTAGTTCCGTATAAAAAATGGAATAGAGATCCTCTACATTTCCTAAAATAAATGATGGGAATGTTATGCAAAACTGTAGCAATATAAATTCTTGATTACATAGGATTATGACTCATCATTAATTGTATTCGTAATGAAGCAAACAATGATGGGAATGTTACAGCATTTTCTTTTGGTATTGTTTGGTGTTCTTACTACTATTTTGGTTTTGATACAAGCTCAGGATCAATCAGGTTTGTTTATGAATTTGTCTATAACTGCTTTCTGTCACATATTTATTACTAGTAATATATTATTGTTGTTGATGTTATCTTGATTTGTTCTTCAATTTATATGTATCAGGATTCATTAGCATAGATTGTGGCCTACCTGAACATATGAGCTATTCTCAAACGACCACAGGCATAAATTATATTTCAGATGCGAAATTCATAGATACCGGCGTAACTAAGAGGATACCTCCTACGGATATTATTATCAAACAGCAACTAGAATATGTGAGAAGCTTTCCTAGTGGAGTCAGAAATTGTTACAGAATAAATATAACAAGTGGTACTAAATATTTAATCAGAGCTTCTTTTTATTATGGTAACTATGATGATCTAAACAAGCCACCACAATTTGATCTTCATTTTGGAGCTAATGTTTGGGATACAGTGAACTTCACCAATCTATCGCGCATCACAACCAGTGAGATCATTTACACTCCATCACAAGATTATATACAACCATGTCTTGTTAACACAGGCAAAGGGACTCCATTCATTTCATCTATAGAATTGAGGACTTTGAACAATAAAACTTATGTCACACACTCAGCTAAATCATCAGTATTATCACTTTCCTTTCGATTTGATATAGGTTCCATCACAAATTTACAGTACAGGTACAAAGACGATGTTTATGACCGTGTCTGGTTTCCATTTCAATTGAATGAGATGAAACGATTAAGCACCAATGATGATCTATTAATTCAGAATAATTATAAACTACCAGCAGTTGTGTTGAACACTGCTGTTACACCAGTAAATGCCAGTGACCCGTTACAATTTCATTGGGACGCAGATAATGTAAATGACCAATACTACACATATTTACACTTTAATGAGGTTGAGAAGCTGGCAGCAAATGAAACTAGAGTGTTCAATATCACAGTGAATGACGTGTTTTGGTATGGACCTGAGATACCTGTATATCGGGCACCAGATGCCATATTTAGTACAAAACCTTTGACTGGAGCCACAAGGTATCAAGTTTCCCTTTTTAAGACAGAAAATTCAACCCTTCCACCAATCCTCAATGCCTTTGAGGTTTATAAACTAAAAGACTTCTCACATTCAGAAACTCAACAGGATGATGGTAAGCTAGCCCTTTGTTTAATTGAAAAACATACTACCTCCTTCGTCCTTAAATATAGTACCTCTTTGATATATTTTCAACTGCATGAATTATTTCTTTACTAACATACACCTAACTATCTTATATTTTTTTTTTCTGTAATTTGTAAAGAATACTATGATGAAAACATAAACTAAGTCTCTCTTTTGAAAGCTAACTTGTAAAAAAATATTAACACTCGACAAATTTAATAATGCTACCAACTTGCTTAGTTCCGGTATTTATTCAACATATTTATGGACGAAGGTAGTATATTAGTGTCATTTGTGGTGTAAAGTAAACTATGTGCAAATTGGCTTGAAATCCTTTTAACTGTTTTTTTGAATACCGAATACAAGTTGGTACTATGACAAACATCAAGAATGCTTATGGGGTGGCTAGAAATTGGCAGGGAGATCCATGTGGTCCTGTGAAGTATATGTGGGAAGGCTTAAACTGCAGTATTGATGGTGGAAATAACCCCCCAAGAATCATATATTTGTAAGTTTATAATTCCTTAAACCATATGCATAAATTCAAAAACTTCAATTATCCTCTGAAGTATTTATTTGGAAATGCAACCAGGAATTTGTCCTCAAGTGGATTGACAGGGGATATATCATCTTCCATATCAAAGCTCACTATGTTGCAATACTTGTGAGTTCCTAATCCTATTTCATTAAATAAAAAGAAGACTAGGTTATGTTTGGATAAAGGATTTTGGAATTGAGGGAAGACCATATTTTTCTTTTCTAAATTAAAAAAACTATAAAATATTTTAAAAATTATAACTTCAACTAAATGCAAAACACTTTCACACACGGAGAATAAATCTCATTTGGTTAAATGATGAAACCAAATCCAATTAATTTGGAAATTATTCTCTCTTTATTGGTGATTCAAAATTGTAACACTATTTCAATTGTTTTCTTTCAGGGATTTATCAAACAATAGCTTGAACGGTCCTTTACCTGATTTTTTGATGCAGCTGAGGTCACTAAAAATCTTGTAAGTCCCATGTTGATGCATCGAATGTAATTTCAATGATTATTAGTATAAAAGATAAAAAAGATGTCATATATTTTGTTCTGTGTTAGCAGAAATGTAGGGAAGAACAAACTTACCGGGTTAGTTCCAAGCGGACTCCTTGAGAGATCAAAAACAGGTTCACTATCACTGAGGTATACCTCATACTCAAAGTCAAAGCTATATTAATTCACATTATATTCATGCAAAAGATAGACTTGTAATATAATAAAGTTTCTTTTCATCCTGTAATCTTAATAATAATAATAATAATAAATTCAGCAATTTCATTGAAGAGCACAAGTAGTGAGCACATACAAACTCGTTCCAAAAAGGGTGCAGTCAAAAGCAATCCTAAATATTTGTGACTGTCTTTGCTAGTAGCTAGATTTATTGTTTGGCAGTTTCCTTTCTTTAGTTTAATAGCAAAACTATGCTTGTCACTCTTTTCTTATATCAGAGACATTTTGGTCTCCATTTTTAGAGTCTCTCATTTGTACTGCAATAGGGTACAGGCCCACTCCTGCCAATTTTAATGCATTTCTTAGTCTTTATCAAAAAAATTTTGAGTTTTCTTCCTCCTAACACGAATATGGTTTCACCAATGATAAGATAACTGATATCTTAGCACCTTTATCTTCTTTCAGTGTAGAAGACAATCCTGATCTTTGTATGACAGAGTCCTGCAAAAAGAAGAACATTGTTGTACCACTGGTTGCATCGTTTTCAGCAATAATTGTAATCCTTTTGATTTCTCTTGGATTTTGGATATTCAGAAGACAAAAAGGTAATTTTCAGATGACATAGGATCGAGTTCATGTTCTCAAATAAGGTCTTATTTATACATGAATATTGTATTAATCCATTGGTTTGCATGAATATCTTATAAGTTGCTACATGGTTTTAAATTATGGTTGTGGTCGTGGATGTGGCTATTGTTGCTCCGTGTTGCGCATTGCTCATAACATATTAGATTCGACTCTCCATAAAATTTTAGCTATATTGTGTTTTCTATTTGTGTCATCTCGTGTAAAAAATTTATTGCTATTCTGCCACATTTTTTTCCCACATCCTTACATATTTTCATTCAATTTTATTTATCACAGCTGTGGCTGCATCTTCATATTCAAACGAAAGGGGTTCAGTGAAATCAAAACACCAAAAATTTAGTTATTCTGAAATTCTCAACATTACTGATAACTTCAAAACTATTATTGGAGAAGGAGGATTTGGAAAAGTTTACTTTGGCACTCTACAAGACAAAACTCAAGTCGCTGTTAAGAGGCTTTCACCATCATCAATGCAAGGTTATAAGGAATTTCAATCAGAGGTTAGACATTACATTCAAGTTAAAAAACAATATGTTAATTTTTATTGTAGTTAAGTAATAAATAGAATCCTGCATTTTTTTTCACAGTTAACTTTCTTAGAGATAAAATTTAAAATGCAGGCACAACTTCTAATGATTGTTCATCATAGAAATTTGGTCCCTCTCATTGGATATTGTGATGAAGGTCAAATCAAAGCATTGATTTATGAATACATGGCCAATGGAAATCTCCAACACTTTTTAGGTAATTTATATTTTATCTGCAGCGTCAACAACCATAATAGTTTTACTATTTCCAGGTTTTCTATACTTTAAAGGTTAGCAGGCGAAGAATCTTTTTTCATCAACTAAATCGACAAAATATTAGCAAAGAATACAAACCCAGATAAAGTTTTTATTGCAGAATAATTTATATTATTATAATAAGGATTATTTTTTAAAAAAATTGAGAAAGGAGAAATTATTATTAATAAGGGTATACTAATGACTATTTCACAACTGTCCCATATGGGATTTGAACTGTCTCTTGCGATTATAAAGTCAAGCTCTTACCATTGAGTTAACATCTTATGGACGACAAAAATTATGAACAAGGCAGAGAGAAGGGGAACTGTAGTGAATTGTTCCTATGCTTTCGTTTTAAATGCTTGTTCAGTATTTCAAGACTAATGCATGTTTTCATGCAGTGGAAAATTCAAATATCTTAAGTTGGAATGAGAGGCTTAACATTGCAGTTGACACAGCACAAGGTAATGTATTGTTTATGGCAGCAAATTTCTTGCAATGTGCTCCCTTACATTGCCCTTAGTGTGAATTTTCAGGATTGGATTATCTGCATAATGGATGTAAGCCACCTATTATGCATAGAGATTTGAAGCCTTCAAACATATTATTAGATGAGAACTTACACGCAAAGATTTCTGATTTTGGTTTAAGTAGAGCTTTTGGTAACGATGATGATTCTCATATATCTACTCGCCTTGCTGGTACATTTGGTTACGCTGATCCAGTGTAAGTGTAATATAAAAAATCAAATTAGATTGACCGTATTTTAATATTTTGTCGCATTTATTCGTAGATGCTATTTACTCAATACTTAAAATTTTTGGAGATGTAGAATCATGTTCTCATGATGGATGATCATGATCGTTATCCTATTTTATATGATTCTCCATTACAATAGTAGGCCATCAAATTACCGAATAATTGGCTTTCTTAACTCACAAATCAATATCATAACTCATACTATTTTGATATAAAATGCAACCAAACGCTATTGCAATCATTCATCAATAACATAAACAAAGTAGAGGGAATAAGCATAATCTTACAGTTTCAAAGAGATGGGAATGAGAGGAATGAGGTTGTTGTCCGTACGCGACTTGGTGAGAACGGAAAGATGAGATGTGGTCGAGCTTCTGATGAGGTCTGAATGAGATGGAAGCAGAGGCGATTGATTGCTGCAGAATTCCTCGTCGAGCTGTTTACTGGCATCTAACTTCTTGATTGCTGTAGCCTTCACACTTTGTAGAACTCCAGAATATTATATTCCATAGGATCCCTCTCCAATCAGAGAATCTTGTCCAAAATTATCTGTAACTTCTTTCAGTTTATCTGCGTGTATCTCTGGAACTTCAGTGGGCTGCACGTTAACAGTTTGAGATCCCTGCATGATAATTTATATAATTCCCTGCATGGTAGAACTTATCAGATTAATTTCAACGAATTCAATTTGGGTAATATAAAAAAACAAATTAACACAGTGAAGTGTCATAAACAGCATCAAATTGCATATTATGGTCCAATTCATTCAAATGGAACATAATAAACTGTCTCGTTACAACCCTTGATTCAGATTCGATAATTGAAATGAGCAGAACAAGGTTTTCCAGCCGTTGCCTATTATCCCTTCTGACAAAGGTTTTCCACCCGTTGTCTATTGTGTCGTTGCCTATAGATATATAGTCTGCAAAACGTTAGATTGCGATATTAATTTATTATAGTGTATTTTCTTTTTTTTACATATTATACTATTTTAGTTGGTTTGTAATTTGTATAATAATGAAAAGAAGAGAACAAATACATAAGTTTAATGATCACTTATAAATCTTACTTATTTATTTTCTAAATAGATATCAGAGAACAGGAAACACAAATAAGAAAAATGATATCTACAGCTTTGGGATAATTCTATTTGAGTTGATCACTGGGAAGAAAGCAATAGTGAGAGCATCCGGAGAAAACATTCACATACTTCAATGGGTTATTCCCGTAGTTAAAGGAGGAGATATTCAAAATATTGTTGATATGAGGTTGAAGGGTGAATTCAGCATCAATTCAGCATGGAAAGTTGTTGAGATAGCTATGTCATGCATTACACAAACTGTAGCTGACAGGCCAGATATAAGCGAAATATTGGTAGAGCTAAAGGAATGTCTATCTTTGGAGATGTTTCAGAAAAATAATGTAAGCATGAGAGCTACAGATGAATTTGTTTCTATAGCTACTGTATCAGAATCCACTCTTTTAGCTAGATAACAAAGTTTATAATGATATTTTTGTCTTATACTCAGTGTCACTCCAAATGACCTAGTACATTAGTCCTTGTTGTATCATATACAATAATTTGTATTCTTAAAGTTTTCTAGGAATAGAAAAATTATTGTGTCAACTACTACAGTATGATTGATGCTTAATACTATCAATAAGAATTATGTGTATGAAAAGATAAATAAATTGTTAGATGTGTGCTAACTTACTATGGCACAATGCTGACTGATATCCTAATTCTTGAAAAGATTTATTTGATAATTACAAAAGATGCCCCAACTAATGTGTTATCATGAGTAAAATCATGTGGGGAATTCCTCTCAGTATTTAATTTTGTATTAAGAGTTTTTGAAGAAAAAAAATCAATATTTGCCACGTGGGCTCTTACTAACAGAAGTTTTAATTATTTGACAGAAGGGATTTATTTGGCAAACGGAGAAAAAAATGAGGGACTTAAATGTGTTTTATTAATTGTGGGATCAAAATGAAAACTTGAAATTATTTGAGGGACCATTGTATCAAATAAGCCAAAAAAAATCAATACAAGAAAAGACAAATTGAATAGTCATCAGTACCGTACAGAGGTAGAGTGGCTACCATAAAAGCCCCGTTTTTGCTAAAATATCAAGTATGAATGAATTCTAACGGCAATAGACAATTGAACCTTGTAGGAAACCTCTCTAATGAGAGGAACATATGGAGAGGTAAAAGATACATACACTAAGGAGACAGTTTGAGATTTTTTGTCTGTCAGAGTAAGATATAAGCCAAATGGTAACATACCACAAATTTTTCAATTGACCAAAGAAAACAAACTTTGGGGTAGAGTGAACAGAAACTAATAAACTTACTGAGATTAAACAGGAAGATATATTCGCAGTATCATACATGAATTTATAGTATTCGGATATTCCCAACATAATTGCCTTCAAGACAGTGGCCCCAGAGAACAAAATCACCCTCCAGCCAACAGGCGTCCTCTCCTCTCTGACTGCCACGATTGTCGATGCTGGAGCAGCAACAGTTTGGCTCTGCACGACGGGAACATGATTGGCTTCTTCACCATCCAACCCTTTGTTTCCAACAATTTAGTTAAGATCGAATATAGAATTTGCACAAAATCGTATTTTAAATAAACAGATCATACATTTTGGGGAATTCAAACACCTTTAACGAGCATAGGTGCCCGACAATCACATTACTGAGATTAGAAAAGTAAATGCAATCTGGTTGAAGCATTTTATGAAACAGTAAACAAGCATTGTATCATAAAGTTTGTTTGAAGCATTTCATCAACTATACTACTCAAATGAAAAGGAATTCAATCATTGAACAATCAATTCTTCTCTAAATTGTATGTAATTCTATACTTGACTCACAAGTCACATCAACAAAAATCATTCTTGTATTAAGTTCCCTGCTCTGAGTTGGTATTATTTTTGGTTACAAGACCTGAATATACAAATTCTATCTCAATTGGTATCACCTTCGATCTCGAGCATGACAACGTGTCCCCTTCTTCTCCACATCAATGACGTGAAGAAGAAGATCACCCCTCACACCCAGAGCACTATTACTGGTACCTCTGATGAAAAAATATTAGGTTGCCGCTCTTTATAAATAATTTCGACATGTATTTGAAGATTAAAAGCCACAAGAATTTTCTAAGTCCAAAATTGAAGCCCTTTGGTCCAACAGAAGTCATGGCCTTCGACAGAGATGATGCTTGACAGATTACTTGGATTGATACCAAGTTTGAGTATTTTCTGAAAAGGGAAGATTAAAGGGCCAGACACGTGGGAGACACAATGAAGCTATCGAACAAATGGAGTTCTTTAACCGTTATTTTGTTGGTTATTTTTCTCTTATAGTAGCTCTTCATAGGAAACATGTCATAGGATTTCTAGTTTGATCCTGCCAGCAATGTTTTAAAACTAGTCTTATTGTTTACCAAAAACACATGTAAACAAGCACCCCCTTTGTTATTTAAGAGCTAAGTGTAGCCACACTTGATAGTGTAATTACCATTGATGTTGTCGCCTGTCGGACAAGATAATAACATCCTCGTTTTTAAGAATAGAGGCATGCTATATAGGACGAAGCAACGTACGACGAAATTTGACGACAATATAAATAACTTGCCATACATGGGTAGTATTAGGTTGTCAAAATCGGGACTTTACTCCAAGTCGAAAGGAAATAGCAAAATTGGGACTCGTAAAATCGCAATCAAAATCGAAGGATTTTACTCAAGGACTTTTGTAGAATCGATATAAGGAATATTAAAATCGCAATCAAAATCGATGGATTTTACCAAAAAAAAAAATACTAAATATGTACATAGTCATAAATGACTTAGTTTATAAGAAATCGTAAAATCGCAATCAAAATCGATAGATTTTGTCTATTTTGGGATTATACTATGGATTTGAGTTGTTGAAGGTGAAGAAAGTCGCAAAATCCTGAATTTTAGGATTTAAGTCAGGGTTTTGACAACAATAGGTAGGATGGTAAAATAGAAAATTATGGGCAAAAAGGTAATAGCAAATCATTAACAGTGCAGTTCGTTGTTTTCGTCTCAATACCATTTGTAACATCTAGCGTTAAGCTTACGAATAACATAAATGCTTAACATCGCGAAAGTGGGCACGACCATATCGCGAATAACGTGGTGTGACTTGTAATAGTATTTTTTTTGGAACCTGACTTGCGTTTTGTTTTTGTGCAAAGTGAAGTTTTCTTTGGAACCTGACTTTTTTTTTTCTTTTCAAAGGGTCTTTGGAACCTGACTTATAATGGTATTTAATTAATTCAGTTTTGCTTTTCAGATTGATGAATCCAGTGTTTATCGTTTTCTACCACTTCGTCCTGAGCCCTGATTTCTTGTGGAGTACCAAGGTTCGAAATACTAATAAAAAATAGGTTTATCTTACTACTTTTTGGTGTGAATCTAACATTATCTGCGTGAAACTGTAAATATTAACCGTAATGGGTGGCAAAACTTTATCTCAAAAGATTTAACGCTGTTTTGCATTCATAAGCTTATGTCTTCGTTATATATAGCATCATTCTAGAATTATGATTGAAAATCTTATAAAAAAGAAAGGTTGAAATACTTGTTTACCTAGTTAATGACAATTGGAGGAAGCAGAGGTGATCAAGGCTTGGAGGGTGTGACAAGTTGAGGACTTTAATAAAAAGCAAGGTCTTTTATATATAAAATCTGAAATCAACTAGAGTATAAATAAATACTTAGAAATTACAAAATTGAATTAGTAATCTATTCATGAATTAAGATATGATTTACTTGAAAGTTACATCATATTTTCTTTTGAAATCTGAAAATTACATCATTGAATTAGTAAAATATGCATGAATTGATTTGTAAATCACAACACTACCAAACAGAAGTATCAACAAATTCCAAACACAACGGTCAAACAAATAATAAAGTATATACAGTACAACTTTTAGTTCCTTATAAAAAAAAATGATGGGAATGTTATGTGACTCTCTAACAGTATAAATTCTTTACTTGTATAGGTATTCCTAATGAAGCAAACAATGATGGGAATGTTAATGCATTTTCTTTTAGCATTGCTTGGTGTTCTTGCTATTTTAGTTTTAATACAAGCTCAGGATCAATCAGGTTTGTTTATGAATTTGTCTATACCAGCTTTCTGTCACATATTTGTAGTTGATGTTATCTTAAGTTTTTCTTATATATATCTCAGGATTCATTAGCATAGATTGTGGCCTACCTGCGCATTTAAACTATTCTGCGTTGGACACAGGCATAAATTATATTTCAGATGCCAAATTCATAGATACAGGTGTAACTAAGAGGATAACGCCTACAAACAATATTAAACAGGAACTAGAATATTTGAGGAGCTTTCCAAGTGGAGTGAGAAATTGTTACAGAATAAATGTAACAAGTGGTGGTACTAAATATTTAATCAGAGCTTCTTTCTATTATGGTAACTATGATGGTTTAAACAAGCCACCACAATTTGATCTTCATTTTGGACCTAATGTGTTGGCTACAGTGAGGTTCTCCAACAATACATCACACTTCACATACAGGGAAATCATTTACACTCCATCACAGGATTACATACAACCATGTCTTGTTAACACAGGAAATGGAACTCCATTCATTTCAGTTATAGAATTGAGGACTTTGAACAACACAGCTTATCTCACATACCCAGCTAATTCTGTATTATCATTCTGGAGACGATCTGATGTAGGTTCCATCACAAACTTACAGTACAGGTAAGATGGCGTCAGCTAGCAGCACATTAATTAATTAACTTACTTTAATTGTTATATAAATAAATAAATAACTGATAATTTTTTTGGCCAGGTACAAAGATGATATTCATGATCTCATCTGGTTTCCTTTTCAATTAAATGAGATGAAACGATTAAGCACCAATGAGGATCTATTAATTCAGAGTAGTTATAAACCACCAGCAATTGTGATGAGCACTGCTGTTACACCAGTAAATGCCAGTGCCCCTATACAATTTCAATGGGATGCAAATAATGTAAATGAACGATTCTACCTCTACATGCACTTTAATGAGGTTGAAGAGCTGGCAGCAAATGAAACTAGAGCATTCAACATCACAGTGAATGACGAGTTATGGCTTGGACCTGAGATACCTGTATACCGGTCAGTAAATACTATATCTAGTACAAGACCTTTGACTGGAGCCAAAAGGTATCAAATTTCCCTTTATAAGACAGAGAATTCAACCCTTCCACCAATCCTCAATGCCTATGAGGTTTATAAACTAAGAGACTTCTCAAAATCAGAAACTCAACAAGATGATGGTAAGCTAGCCCTTTGTTTAATTGAAAAACATACTACCTCCTCCGTCCTTAAATATAGTATCCTCTTGGTATATTTTCAATTGCATGAATTATTTCTTTACTAAAATACACCTAATTATCTTATATCTTTTTCTGTAATTTGTAAAGAATACTATGATGAAAACATAAACTAATTCTCTCTTTTGAAAGGTAACTTGTAAAACAATATTAACACTCAACAAATTTAATTCTGCTCCCAACTTGCTTAATTCCGGACGAAGGTAGTATATTAGTGTCATTTGTGGTGTAAGGTAAACTGTGTGCAAATTGGCTTGAAATCCTTTTAACTGTTTTTTTGAATACCGAATACAAGTTGATACTATGACAAACATCAAGAATGCTTATGGGGTGGCTAGAAATTGGCAGGGAGATCCATGTGGACCTGTGACGTATATGTGGGAAGGCCTAAACTGCAGTATTGATGGTGGAAACAACCCCCCAAGAATCATATATTTGTAAGTTTATAATTCCTTAAACCATATGCGTAAATTCAAAAACTTCAATTATCCTCTGAAGTATTAATTTGGAAATGCAACCAGGAATTTGTCTTCAAGTGGATTGACAGGGGAGATATCATCTTCCATATCAAAGCTCACTATGTTGCAATACTTGTCAGTTCCTAATCCCATTTGATTAAATAAAAAGAAGACTAGGGTATGTTTGGATGCAGGATTTTGGAATTGAGGGAAGACCGTATTTTTCTTTTCTAAAGTAAGAAAATTAAAAAACATTTTGAAAAATAAATCAAATGTGTTTCAAATGCTATATAGTCATCTATCATGTTATTACTTCATGATTTAAAATATCAAATATATACCAAAATATAGACCGGGCAATACGCCTGCACATGGGAAGAATAAATCTCATTTCGTTAAATGATGAAACCAACTCCATTCAATTTGGAAATTATTCTCTGATCTTTATTGGGGATTCGAAATTGTAACACTATTTAAATTGTTTTCTTTCAGGGATTTATCAAACAATAGCTTGAACGGTCCTTTACCTGATTTTCTGATGCAGCTGAGGTCACTAAAAATCTTGTAAGTCCCATGTTGATGCATCAAATGTAATTTCATTGATTATTACTATAAAAGATAAAAAAGATGTCATATATTTTGTTATGTGTTAGCAGAAATGTAGGGAAGAACAAACTTACCGGGTTAGTTCCAAGTGGACTCCTTGAGAGATCAAAAACAGGTTCACTATCACTGAGGTATACCTCATACTCAAACAAAGCTATAATAATTCACATTTTATTCAAGAAAAAGATTGACTTGTAATAAAGTTTTTTTTCTTCCTGTAATCTTAATAATAATAAATTCAGAAATGATAATTGAGTTTTCTTCCTCCTAATATGAACATGATTTCACCTATGATATGATAGCTAATATCTTAGCATCTTTATCTTCTTTCAGTGTGGATGACAATCCTGATCTTTGTATGACCGAATCCTGCAAAAAGAAGAACATTGTTGTACCACTTGTTGCATCGTTTTCAGCATTAGTTGTAATCCTTTTGATTTCTTTTGGATTTTGGATATTCAGAAGACAAAAAGGTACTTCTCAGATGACATAGGAACGAGTTCATATTCTCAAATAAGGCCTTGTTTATACTATGAATATTGTATTAATCCATTGGTTTGCATGTATAACTTATAATTTCTACATGATTTTAAATTGTGGTTGTGGCCATTGTGGTCACTGTGCTGCGCATTGTTCATAACATATATTAGATTTGACTCTTCATAAAACTTTAGCTACATAGTGTTTTATACTTGTGTCATTTCGTGTAAAATTTATTGCTATTCTACCACATCTTTGAATATTTTCATTCAATTTTATTTATTACAGCTGTAGTCACGCCTTCAAATTCTAAGGAAAGGGGTTCAATGAAATCAAAACACCAAAAATTCAGTTATTCTGAAATTCTCAATATTACTGATAACTTCAAAACTATTATTGGAGAAGGAGGATTTGGAAAAGTTTACTTTGGCACTCTACAAGATCAAACTCAAGTCGCTGTTAAGAGGCTTTCACCATCATCAATGCAAGGTTATAAGGAATTTCACTCAGAGGTTAGACATCACATTCAAGTTAAAAAACAACATATTAATTTTTTTTTAGTAATAAACAGAATCCTGCATTTTCATAATGCACGCACAACTTCTAATGATTGTTCATCATAGAAATTTGGTCCCCCTCCTTGGATATTGTGATGAAGGTGAAATCAAAGCATTGATTTATGAATACATGGCCAATGGAAATCTCCAACACTTATTAGGTAATTTATATTTTATCAGCAACGTCAACATCCATAATAGATTTACTATTTCCAGTTTATCTATATTTTAAGGGAAATGTTAACGAGTGCCCCCGGGGAACTCTTTATGACCTTTAAAAGGTAACATTTTTTGAAATTTTTTGTAATCAATGCATAGGAAATTGAAACATTTGACTTTTTTTATGGAATAATTTCTCCTTTTGGAATGCTTAAAGAGTGCCCAGGGGGCACTCGTGAACAAGACCCATATTTTAAAGGTTAGCAGGCGAAGAATCTGTTTTCATCAACTAAATTGACAAGACATTAGCAGAGAATACAAACCCAGATAATGTTTTTAATGCAGAATAGATTATATTAGTACAATAAGATGGATTATGTTTTTAAAAAATTGGGAAAGGATAAATTATTATTGATAAGGGTACACTAATGACCATTTTACAACGGCCCCATATTGGATTTGAACTCTGTCCTCTTGAGATTACTAAGCCAAGCTCTTACCAAAGAGTTAAGACCATATGGACGACAAGAATTATGAACAAGGCAGAGAGAAGGGGAACTGTAGTGAATTTTGCCTATGCTATCGTTTTAACTGCTTGTTCAGTATTTCAAGACTAATGTATGTTTTCATGCAGTGGAAAATTCAAATATCTTAAGTTGGAATGAGAGGCTTAACATTGCAGTTGACACAGCACATGGTAATGTATTGTTTATGGCAGCAAGTTTCCTGCATTGTGCACCCTTACATTCCCCTTACTGTTAATTTTCAGGATTGGATTATCTGCATAATGGATGTAAACCACCTATTATGCATAGAGATTTGAAGCCTTCAAACATACTACTAGATGAGAACTTGCATGCAAAGATTGCTGATTTTGGTCTAAGTAGAGCTTTTGGTAACGATGATGATTCTCATATATCTACACGCCCTGCTGGTACATTTGGTTACGCTGATCCAGTGTAAGTGTGATATAAAAAATCAAATTAGATTGACCATATTTTAATATTTTGTAGCATTTACTTTGCATAAATATCCATTTCAAGTAATGTAATTCATGACGCCAAATTGGCAGTTTATTTATAAAAGAGGTGACTTATACACTCAATACTTAAGATTTTCGAGATGTGGTATCATGTTCTTATGATGGATGATGATGATCATTATCCTATTTTCTATGATTCTCCTTTACAATAAAAATCCTTAAAATTAACCAATAATTTGCATTCTTAACTCAAGAATCAATATCATAACTCATACTATTATGATATAAAATGCAACCGAACACAATTGAAATCATTTATCAATAACATAAACAAAATAGAGGAAGTAAGCATATTCTTACAGTTTCAAAGAGAGGGAAATGAGATGGATGAGGTTGTTGTCCGTAAGCAACTTGGTGAGGACGGAGAGATGAGATGTGGTCGAGCTTCTGGTGAGGTCTGAACGAGACACGAAGCAGAGGTGATTGATTGCTGCAGAATTCCTCGTCGAGTTGTTTACTGGCATCTAACTTATTTATTGTTGTACGTAGCCTGCCCACTTTTAAGAACTCCATAATAAACTCTTCCATAGGATCCCTCTCCAATCAGAGAATCTTGTCCAAAGTTATCTGTAACTTCTTTCAGTTCATCTGCCTGTATCTCAGGAACTTTCAATGGGCCGCACTTTAACAGTCTGAGCTCACTGCATGATAATTTCCATCACTCCCTGCACGGTGGAATTTATCAGATTAATTTAATTTCGTCGAATTCAAATCAGTTAATATAAGAAAACAAATTAACTCAGTGAAGTGTCATAAACGGCATCAGAATCACATATTATGGTCCAATTCGGTCCAAATAGAAATACCGCTAACAATAAACTTTGAATAATTTAAATAGAAAACCTTCAACTGTCCCATTACAACCCTTGATTCAGATTGGAAAATTAAAATGAAGATGTGAGGTGCTTCAGGAGGTGTAGCTGATGAATGTCTTAAGTACAATGAGTAGGTTTTCTCTAGAAATTTTTCGCAGTGATTTGGAGTTCAATAAGATGCAACATCAATCATTCTTGTGCACCATAATTGTAATAAAAAGATGTTAGTTTCTAATCTCAAAATTAAGGTAACAAAGGTTCCATTTTCTGTCCATACACGTTCAAAGAAGCCATAAGGCTATAGCAGTTATTCAAGTGTGGCCTAATATATAACAAAATCGTAACCTTTATGTTTAGTCCACGATTTGTTACAAGTTGACTGTTGAATAAGAAAAGGCCAAAGTTTTGGAACTTATGTTACGTCCGCACTTTCAAATTTGCGGCCTAAATTGAATGGTTTTTAATAGGGTAGTGAACAAAGTATAGAAACCTGTCAACAGTAGTAAACCGGTGTCTATTATCCCTTATGACATTAGTTTTCCAGCTATTGTCTATTGTGTCGTTGCCTATGGATATATAGTCTGCAAAAATTAGATTGCTATATTCATTTAATTATAGCGTAGTTTTTTTTTCTTTCTTTTTACATATAGTACTATTTTAGTTGGTTTATAATTTGTATAATAGAGAAAAGAACAGAATACATGTTTAAAGATCACTGATGTATTTAATTTATTTTCTTAATAGATATCAGAGAACAGGAAACACAAATAAGAAAAATGATATCTATAGCTTTGGGATAATTCTATTTGAGTTAATCACTGGAAAGAAAGCACTAGTGAGAGCATCCGGAGAAAACATTCACATACTTCAATGGGTTATTCCCATAGTTAAAGCAGGGGATATTCAAAACATTGTTGATACAAGGTTGAAGGGTGAATTCATTATCAACTCAGCATGGAAAGTTGTTGAGATAGCCATGTCATGCATTTCACAAAATTTAGCTGAAAGGCCAGAGATAAGCCAAATATTAGCAGAGCTAAAGGAATGTCTATGGTTGGAGATGGTTCAGAGAAATAATGGAAGCATGAGAGCTACAGATGAATTTGTTTCTGTAGCTACTGTATCAGAATCCACTATTTTAGCTAGATAACGTTTATAATGATATTTTTCTCCTATATTCAATGTCACTCCAAATTACATAGTACATTAGTCCTTGTTGTATCATTTACAATAGGCTTAATAGCAATTTTCGCCCCCTAACTTTCTCCTAATTTCATTTATGCATTTGCTGTATTTTCAATTGTGAACCACTTGTTGCAATCTGCAGCAAGATTCTAGAAGATGTGGTTAACCAGATCCATACCTTCAAGAGCAGTGGCCACACAGAACAAAATCAGCCTCCGTCCGACCAATGTACACAGGCGTCCTCTCCTCTCCTCTCCTCTCCGACAACCACCATTGTTGACGCTGGAGCAGCAACAGTTTGGTTCTTCACGACACGAACACAATTGGCTTCTTCACCATGCAACCCTAAGTTTCCAACAATTTAGTCAAGATCTAATATAGAATTTGCACATAATCGAATTTAGAATAAACAGATAATTTTTTTTGCGGAATCCAAACACCATTAACGAGCATTGGTGCGCGACAGTCACATTACTGAGATTAGAGAAGTAAATACAATTTGGTTGAAGCATTTTATCAAACAGAAAACAAGCATTGTACCATAGAGTTTGGTTGAAGCATTTCATCAACTATACTACTTAAATGAAAAGGAATTCAATCTTTGAACACTCAATTCTTCTCTAAATTGTATGTAATTCTATACTTGACTCAAAAGCCACATCAACAAAATTCATTCTTATATTGAGTTCCATGCTCCGAGTTGGGATTATTCTTGGTTACAAGACATGAATATACAGATTCTATCTCAATTGAGCATGACAATGTGCCACCTTCTTCTCCACAATCAATGACGTGGAGAATTTCTACGTTGCCACGGAAAGCAGTTGAAAGAGTGAGTGGCCTCAATTACATCCATTGCTTAGAATCTCAAAATATTGGATGTATAAATGTGTTTGGTCATCCTTATGTGTTGGTATATTACATGAATCAAAGTTGAACAATGTCGAAAATACCAACACCATGACATATTTCTTGTGCAATTGCCCATGAATGAAGTGTCATATAGTTAGTTAAATAACAACATCGAACATCATGAATAATTCTAATACAGGGTTTAATAGCCTCCAATCATACAAGGTGTAAATGCATAAAATGGTAGGCTATTTGTCCAAAGTTTTTTAAGTTTTAGATATGTTTTAAGTTATTAATTTAATGCACTATTACTTTTTTAAGATCTATTTGAAACTAAAAAACTAAAACTTTAATAAATGCATTAAATTAACAATTTAAAAGATTTATTTGAAATTTAAAAAAAAAACTTAAAATGACCTATTTAAAATTTAAAAAATTTTAATCTGACATTTTTGTCAAACTTAAATGATCAAAAGATGTATTTAACTGATTTATAGATCAAAAACTTGTGTTCCTACTTTGACGTTTTCAAAGCTCAATATAACGTTAATTTTTGTTTTTTTAAACCATTAATTATTGGTTTGTTAATAATATCTTTAGTTATATTTACTATAATGAGAGAAATATGTGAAATAAGATAATAAATAATTGTAACAAAAAAAAAGATGATTTGCTAAAAAAACAAAAATAATAAATAATTAAGAATATTATATCAAAAATAGAAATAACAATATAAAAAATTAACAAATTTTAACCAACTAAATGTTTCAAATGATATGAGACTTGGACTCCATACGCAAGTGGTGATCAGGAGTTTGATTCCTGACTCTTACATATGAAAAACTCATCTATAACATGATAATCTAAAAAAGCACTAACAAAATTTATTTATTGTTTAAGTAAGTTTAAAAAATAAAAACGACATTAGTTCGAATTCAGCCTTAGACATGCAAAAGTGTTAAAACTCCTAGGGAGAGTTTGCCGCGTATTTTAGGTCTCACAAGACTAGAAAGTTTGTGCACATGAAAGGTATCCGATTTACGTTAAAAAATAAATGATTAATTGTTAGATGTTGTTTTTGAAGGATTAATTGTTAGATGTTGATTTTTTTGAATGAATTGTTTTAGATGTTGATATTGTCTAAATTTTTGTTTTGTTGATTCGGTATTGATTAAGGTTCAAGTATGATTCAACTGAGGCTATATGTAGATAAAACGAGTGGAGCAGTGAAAGCTTCGTCATCTTCTAAAAATAAAAAATAAAGTCATAATTAAATGCTACATTTAATACATTCATCTAACTTTTCTTTAAGGAAAAAATTGGCATTACATTTGCTATCGTGTCCTCAACATATTCATATATTGACACTATGGCCGGCTTAACTTAACCTAAATTAAGACCTAAATCAAAACGGGTTTAATTTGCACACGTTGAGGGTATAAATTTTCTTTGAGATACATTCATTTAAGTTAATTACTAAAATATTTTTAAAAATATTTATTTGTCATAATTTGATTAAATGTATGTATTAAAAAGTTCAAACATAGATTAAGACACCTATGTACATGACGAAAATATCGTCCAATTTTAGAGGCATGAAGTTAGAGTCTCACTAAATTGAATTGACCTATGGGTTGGCGAACGTCATTTTGAGTTTTTTTTTTGTTTGTTGATAGTTTGATCAGTTGAATTCTAAAATTGTGGTTAATAGTACCATGGAAGTTGACACTGAGGTTGGATTTGTTGTCAAATTGAAAAGTTAGCTAATAATTTGGCTAATAGATTTCAAAACAAAATTCGTTTGGAGCTGAGAAAGATTCTGCTAGATGACTTGGAAGGACTATCTTTCACTCGGCTCACAAAACTCAGTTGTATGGCGGTTTTTTTCTTTTTTTTTCAAGGTAGTTTAGTGGCTAGAATTTAACTTATAAGATGAATAAGTGTGGTGTCCGGGGTTCAAACCCCGGTCCCTGTATATAATAATGCATTGTTCTACCAACTGTGTTATGCTCACGGGACCAGTTGTATGGCGTTAATTAGGACAAAAACTTAGATATTTTATTGGAAACATGATCTATCATTTTGGCAATAACGTTCTTGGCTATCATTCCTTCCCTTAACTATTTGTTGTAGAGAGAAAAATAGGTAGAATGAGATTATAAATAGTTAATAGTATATAATGGTAAAAAAAAAATTATTAAAAGTGATAAAATTTATGGATCAACTTTTAAAAGACAACTAATAAATTGGATATTTTTAGTCCTTCAAAATAGTCACTATAAAATACAAATAGGGACTAAAACTGAATAATTTTTTTAAAGAAATAAACTTGAATGTTTATAATTTTGTAGGGATTAAAACATATTTAACCATTAATGTTGTCTGATGTATATTTTTTGTTGGCTGTAAAACGGATTTTCTTTCTTGACACAAAAAACGGATATTCTTTCAGCATAAATGTTGAGATTAGTTCCTCAAACCAGTAAGACTCAAATGAATGACAAACTCAGATGACTTCATTTTATTATTGATAATGAAATTAAATAATCATAATTCCATAAGGACAATTTTAATTTTAAATTTAACTTAAAAAATTAATTCATATGATAAGTCGTTATACTTATATAACAATTGATGCATCCAAACCGGAAAAAAATTGGAAAGCCGTTTACCATATTTGATCTGTAAAATAACCTTTTTTGACTTTGTCTGTTAACAAAACTTTGCTCGATAATTAAACGGTGAGGCCTACGTTACCCTCCCTTGTTTAGGGGGTAATTATCCTCTTATGATATCAACCAATCAAAATGTAATATACATAGGCAATATTAAATGTCAAATAAATGAGTCAATATTTTTCTAAAAATAATAGAGTTAATCTTAATCATAAGGTAACTTTTAATACTTTTATTTTTATTTAATTATATTAAGGTGTTCAATCTTAATTAACTTACACTACAAGACTTATAACAAATAAAATTTTACATCAAATTTCTTTCATCTGGATGTCCTTAAATTTATCACTTACATTCATAATTTTTTTTTCCATTCCAGAACCCCGAACGTGAGAACAAAAACATCTCCTTTATTCAAATTTCTTCTTTTTTATTTTGTCCTATTGATCAAACGAACGACGACGATTCTCACGAAAATTAAAAAATGCGGCAGTTTGGAACAACAAAATTGAACAATCAAAATGGGAAGAAGAAATTTATGAATGTAATTGATAAATTTAAGGACATTCAAATGAAAGAAATTTGATGTGAAATTTTAATTGTTCGAAACCAGTCCTGTAGTGTAAATTAATTAAGATTGAACACCTAAATATAATTAAGGCAAAATTACATTAGGGGTCCTTTATCTTATTTATTTGTAACACTTTGGTCCTTTATCTTTATTTTTTCCCCGTTTACGTCATTTATCTCTCTTAAAAGAACATATACATCTTTTTTCTCATTTTTTATTAAAAAATTACATAATTTTATTTTTAAAAATATATTTTTATTAAAAATGAAAAAAATAATCCAGAAATATGATGAAGATATTCATCATCTTCATCTTCTTCCTTTGAATCTTCATCATCTTCTTTAAATCAAAAAAAATTCTACTAAAATATATCTCTTAATATCGTGAATTAATGTTATATTGCACCCCAAATCTTCCTTTAAACACAAAAATAAAAACCTTAATTTCACAAATGTTGCAAGGCGGATGGTGGAGGCTTAGTCACTGGTGGAAGGGTTAGGCTTTACGAAAGTTAAGATTGTTCTGGAAACAACAAAATTGATGTGCAAAACTGCTCTCAATTTTGGGGTTATTTTTATGCCAGGTTTGAACATTGAGTTAGAAAATAATAATAATAATAATGATAACAACAACAACAACAACAACAATATATGGTGTGACAATTTATATAACTAATTTTTTTTTTGTGATAAAACTAAATCTCTTTCTCAATAGGGTTTTGATTTTTGTGTTTAAAAGAAGATTTGAGGTGAACATAACAGTAATTCATGATATTTGGAGATATATTTATGTAGAAATTTTATTGATTCAATGAAGATGATGAAGATTCAAAGGAAGAAGATGAAGATGATGAACTGCTTCATCATATTTTTGGATTTTTTTTCATTTTTAATAAAAATATATTTAAAAAAAATAAAATTATGTCTTTTTTAATAAAAGAAATGATAAAAAGGTTGTATATGTGTTTTTATGAGAGATAAAAGACCTAAACGAAAAAAAATAAAGATAAAGGACCAAAATGTTACAAATAAATAAGATAAAAGACCTCTAATGTAATCTTGTTGATAATTAAATAAAAATTAAAAGTATTAAAAGTTACCGTATGATTAAAATTGATTATTATTTTTTGGGTTTGTCTAACATGTGCAATATTGCACATGTTAATGTAACTAAAAGTAATATCTTTTCATTGAAAACCAACGATTATTGATTAAAAGTTACACATTTTATATAAAAAACACAAGTTTCAAGTCAAAGTTACTACTTTAAACTTCTTAACATGTGCAAATTTGCACATGATAGAAAAAACCCTTATTTTTTTAGAAAAAATTGACTCATTTATTTGACATTTAATGTTGCCAATGCATATTACATTTTGATTGATTGATATCATGAGGGGGTAAATACCCCTGAACAAGAGGGTAATCTAGAAAAAACCTATTTAAACACCTAACATGGATAGATAAGAATATGCAGTTAATATCTGATTTTACAAATTACTGTTAGGATTTCTTTTTTTGGACTACAAAAAAGTTTACGTGTGTTAGGATTTCGTTCTATAGTAATAATTATCTTTTTCATTGGTCATGACTAAGTGGAACCAGAATCATCTTTCTTATTATATCTTACCATTTGTTAACAATTTTTGTTAATATCTTGTTACAATATGTTAATCTCAGCATTTACGTAACAGAAAATATCAATAGGCTGGATTTGTTGGTAAACACATAATAATTACGATTTCTTTTTATAATCTCTTAATTAAGGTTGCGTTTATACCCAATTGTTCTATGAAAAGGACATTCATACACGCAATTGAAATCGTTACCACAAGACAACATCATAACACAATGGTTCTTTTCAGTCCTATTAAATTGAGGTACAAGAAACATTTGATCATGGCCCTATAAATGTATAATTTCATTTTATTATTATTTTTCTATCTTCAACATCATGAATTAGAGAGGTTTCTTAATTTAATCAAGTTTTTTTGCACATGTTACGTGTTTGATTTTAACTTTTAAGGTATTTTAACCATTATTAAATATTTTTTGAACAAACTTTCTTGTTATTTTTTCAATTCTGCATAATTTGATCTTTTATGCTTATTTTATTGTTGATTTCCTTTGTTTCATATATAGTTTTCTTTGTAGTGGATCGTCGTGAGCTTTCTATTTGTTTGTTTGTTTTATGCATTTTTCTCACATGTATAATAAATCTGATGTATTTGCGTGCAGAGGATAACCGATTTTTTTAAAAAAAATTTCTGTTAGGTCTTGTGTTATTTGATATAAAGTGGTTGCATATATGTAATTTTAATGGTTTCTAATTTTTGGAAGTGATGGAATTTTTCTGATGAATCTGTGGGATTTGTGATGATTGTAGGTATAGGCCAGAAATTGGCTCTATGTTTTCTTCATGGAAATGATGATGAAGTGAATTTGATCAGTGATATCTCACAATATTAATGGAGAAAGGAATATTTACAAGGTTTTTTAATTTGATAGTGAGAGAAGATAAAGGTATGAAGCCTATTCTACTCAAATGTGGTCTGGCTTTGGCTCTTACCTTTGCTGGTTTTCTCTTCTCTCATTTTAGAATAAGAAGGATCAAGCCCTCCCCTAAAGAACCCTCTTCAGGTTTGTTTCTTTTCTTCATCATATCATTATTAAGTACTTATAGCATAAGCGCTTATTATATTATTGTTTATGCATAAGCTATTTCTATAACAAAAGATGAAATAAAGTCATTTTTTTAATAAGAGCTTCAAGTTGTTTTCATAAGCTATCTTGAAGAGCTTATGTAAATAAGCTGAAAACAATTTATACACACGTTGTAAGATGTTTCCATAAGCTTTTCCAAACAGTCTCTATGCTAGTTAATAAGCTCAATTAAATCAATTTTGAATTATGAATCTTGTGTGATGTTTTGTGTGTATGATGTTTTTCTCAGGCCATGCTAGTGAAGTTAACTCAAGAGGTATAAGTGCATCATCAAGTTTTTGCAACATTCATTCACAAGGAAATAATTTGGAATATGTAAGTTACTTGAGAAAATATTATCTTTCTGATTGTTTCTTTAAATGACTTTTTGTTTCTGATAGGATTAGTGTAATTTTCTGTGTATATTTTTGTCTACAATTCCAAATTGTAGAATAATCATTATCTTGTAGTTTTGTTGATGAATTGTAATTTGTAATTTTAATGAATATTGAAATTAAGGAAATATAATAATAAGCTTTTATTTTTTTTAAATATTTCTCCTTTCTTTAGCTGGTTTCCCCTTAAGGTGCTGTTTGCATAAACAACTTAAATAGTGCTTATAGCACAAACGTTTATCATATAAGTGCTTATGCATAAGCTATTTCAGTAACAATAGATAAAATAAAGTCAAATTGTATTCATGTAAGCTATAAGTTGTTTTTATAAGCTATCTTGGAAAGTGTATTGAAATAAGCTGAAAACAATTTACAGACATTTCATAAGCCGTTTCTATAAGTTATTCCACAAAGTCTCTTAATTTCATGTGCTACATTAAAATATCAAGTAAAATGCTAATATTTTTTGTTGGTTGGATTTCTTTGATACCAGGAAGAAACATGCATCAGCAAGGTGGTATGTAGAAGTTCTCCAATTGTTGTGTCACCAAGAACTAAACAAAATGAAGAGAAAGACAATTTTCTCCTCCCCGAGCACAATGATTCTCCATCAACATATGCAAGTTTCGAAAAAGATACCTATGAGCAAGAGATCAGAAAACTGAAGAACATGATCATAATGCATCAAGAGAGGGAAAGAAGCCTTGAAGTTCAACTACTTGAATATTGCGGCCTAAGAGAACAAGAAACCGTTGTAATGGAGCTTCAAAACAGATTGAAAATAAGTAACATGGAGGCGAAGATGTTTAACCTAAAGGTTGAGACACTACAATCTGAGAATAGGAGATTGGAGGAACAGGTTGCTGGTCATGCAAAAGTTTTGGCCGAACTCGAGGCTTCGAAAACAAAAGTTAAATTTTTGAAGAAGAAAATTAAGTATGAAGCTGAACAGAATAAGGATCATATTATAAATCTTAAACAAAAAGTTTCCAAGTTGCAGGACCTTGAATGCAAAGCTGTTGCTAGGGATCAAGAAATTCAAATGAAGCTTAAAAGGCTTAGTGATCTTGAGGCTGAGGCAGAACAGTGTAGGAAATCTAATTTGAGATTGCAGATGGATAATTCTGACTTAGCTAAAAGATTGGATTCTACTCAGATCCTTGCAAATGCTGTTCTAGAAGATCCAGAAGTAATAATACGAATATAATTATCAATCTAAGGCCATGTTTGGATAAAAAACTTATAGCATAAGCAGTTATTACATAAGCGTTTATGCATAAGTTATTTCGACAACAAAAGATAAAATAATTAAAATCGTTTTCACATAAGCTATAAGCTGTTTTCCTAAGCTATCCTGAAGAGCTTATGAGCATGTCATAAGATGTTTTCACAAGCTCTCTTAAATAGTCTCATAGGTGCTTATGCTAATGGATAAGTTCAAATAAGTCAATCCAAACAGGTCCCTAGCTCTTTCGTGAGTAACTGTCAAACTCAATTTTACCTTTTATTTTGAATGCAGGCAGATGCTCTTAGGGAAGAAAGTGACCGTCTTAGACAAGCAAACGAAGAATTGACGAAAGAAATTGAGCAACTAAAAGCTGATAGATGCCCAGATATTGAAGAACTGGTTTATTTGAAGTGGCTTAATGCTTGTTTTAGACATGAATTAAGAAACTATCAACCTGCACCTGGCAAAACAGTTGCAAGGGACTTGAGCAAAAACTTAAGTCCAACTTCTGAGAAGAAAGCTAAGCAGCTTATACTTGAATATGCAAATGCTGAAGGAAGAACTAGCATTTCTGATTTTGATTCTGATCAGTGGTCCTCCTCACGAGCTTCTTCTTATGTAACAGATCCTGGTGACAGTGATGAGTATTCTCCTCTTGAAAATTCGTCCGATGTGCGAGTCAACAATGCCAAAAACAAGTCCAAGATATTCAGAAAACTTATGAAACTGATAAGAGGAAAAGATAGTAGCAATCATCTCAGTGGTAGTGTTACGTCCGTAGAAAAATCTAGATCTAGAGAAGATAGCATTAACGATGGTCTTAAAAGTGAGTATGAAACTCTCACCGACATGTCTCAAAATTCTATTGATTTAAACAGTACATTAAGTTTGAAGGAAGAGACTAGGAGAAATTCTGATGTTGGAAGCTTAAAGAATTTCGGTCGAAGGAAAAGTGTCGCGGGAGATTTGAAATTTATCACTCAGTCTTTCTCAGATTCTTACGCCTCAGAGAAATCTAATTTGATCAAATATGCTGAAGCTTTAAAAGACTCTACTTCTAGTGAAACTCCTCCTAAACCTTTATTAAATAGAAGATCATCATCATATAGTTCATTTTAACTTAATATAGAAAAAATTTACCACCTTTTTCCACTGTAAATATTGCAGGTTATGCAGTAGCCAATTCTGATATACCACAGCAGGTTATTTATTATGTGTAATAAATAAGGATGCATTTGTAATCAGTTGTATAAAAGTACTCATCAACTCAGAGTTTTCCAACACTTGCTTCTTTACTTTCGGTAATTTTTTAAAAGTAATTATATTCTACAATACTAGTACCGTGAACTCGTGCAAGGCATGAGGAAAAATTCGTTGAAAGAGTCAACGTTCGTTACAATTTATAATTTGCTGTGTTCAGTTATTGGTTAGCAATGACGTTTAACTGTAAATCACGGTTTCGCATTAGACATACATTGATGTTGTATATCAACTATTAAGTACCTCATTTATAAATCTAAACATAACATCTAACCACATAAATAATGTTTTACAAACAGTGTGAATCCATAATATGCGATAGCAAAAAGTGAGTTATGGAATGTCAGAAAAAATATTCTTAATGAAGAGAAACAACATTTTAGGTAGGGAATATGAAGTAGCAATAAACGTCACAAGAAAGGGGGAGGTTTGAATTGTGACCCTTTTAAAATTATTCCTGCAACTTTAAATAAGTATATATGCTCAAGAAAATAATTGGTTAGTGTGAGTGATAATAAAATATTATAATATTAGGACCAGAGAACTCTGGATAATAAAATAAAT
>Ga0228710_1000442_pt1 | contig 51521 bp, 27 predicted proteins | sample MedpolnodulmetaG_FD_177995 | JGI IMG/M metagenome (GOLD analysis project Ga0228710, IMG submission 177995) | Root nodule microbial communities from Medicago polymorpha collected in Santa Monica, California, United States - pink nodules | ecosystem: Host-associated > Plants > Roots > Nodule... | reverse complement strand
CCCCCCCCCCCCCCCCCCCCAAATCTTAGGGTTTGGTGGCCACCCCCCACCTTCATGGTGGGTTTCCTCCCCCACCTCTTTGGTGGTATGTCCCTTCTCTTGTAGTAGGAGCATCCTCCTTTCCCCTCAACTATCTCTTCATCCTTTTTCAAATCCTTTCTCACTCACAGATCTTCTTTCTCCACCAAAAGTTGCCGCCAAACCTTCCTTTCCGCTGATGCGACCACCACCCGAGCCACCACCACAAAGCAATCATATGGCTGTCACGATTGTCTCCCCTATTTCAAATCTGAAAACATTGTTTCAAGCTCTCTCCTTCATGGTTGCTCCCCCACCTTCATGGTTGGCACCCAGCCGCCTTCCACCAAAACCACCATGGCTAGGATACCATCTAGATTTCATGTTTGTTGATGTTTCTCTATTCCACTGTGCTAATGTTTTGTTTTGTGCTTTATTGTTATTTTTATGTTGTTTTAAGTATGTCTTCATGATGTTTGAAGAAATGTCCCAAGAGAGCTTAACTTGCTGGAACAAATTTTTGAGTGCAAAACTACATGAGGCACCCACCTACCTCAACATCCTCACCACCAAACAAAGTGTTTCTAGGCATGTGGATACTTTGGACAAATTCGAGACCATTTATAGTCGAATCGTGCTTGTAGAAGTCAAAGAAATGATCTGTAACTGGATAGATTTAAAGACTGTGAACCCTCTTTTCAACTTTGCCATAGATCATATGTGGAATAATTTGTCATGGTTGTTTGGATCTAAGGATGGGATTGGAACTTCCTCTTTGTATTTGTGTTATGTATATCAAATCTTGGTTGACTTAGTTTTCATGTTTAGCTTTAGTGTGTGGATGGGGTATGTCCCTACACATTTCTTTCCAATTTGGTTGTACCCTTTATTTTCTCTATAACAATATAGGTAACATGAAGTGGGCATGGACGCAATTTGGGTCAGTCATGGGTACAATAATGTTCGTATATACAATAATTAAGATATAATTTCCCCATGCTCTACGAAACAGTTTTAGAAATTTAAATACACCATAAATTCACTAGTATTGTATTTATACCCTTACATTAGAATAACATTTCATGAATATAGTGGTGAACGTCTCATGAGAAATGAAGTTTACACTGCCAAGTGCCATCCAAAGTTCCAAACATACCTTAGTGAACACTCCTCACAACAAGCCTTAAAATTCAAAGTTGTATTGGTCAAAAACAGTAACACCCCTTTAGTCCTCGGTATGGATGAAACGAAGAAATCATGGAAGTGTTTCAAGGTGTTAAACTACTATGATGGCTGCAATGGCTAATTTCATGAACAATGATGTTTATGATCTTGAGCTGACTTCAGCAAAGAACAATTCAGATTTGAGATGATTATTGTTTTCGCAACTAATTTTTTGGACAAAACTTGATCATGCTTTGATTAGGAGAGGTAGAATGGATGTGCATATAGAACTGTCCTATTGTTATTATGAAGCATTCAATGTTCTAGCCAAAAATTACTTGGATATTGAGTCACATGATTTGTTTCTAGAATTAAGGACTTGTTGGAAATGAGAAAGATAACCCCTACTGATGTTGTTGAGAACTTGATGCCTTTGCCAAATGAAGAAAATAAAACTTGCTTGGAGAACTTGATTAAATCTCTTGAGATGTCCAATTTTATATATGAAGAGATTATAGTGAAGAAGGCAGAGGAGGATGAGGTAGAAAAAAAAGGAAGATAAAGAATTGAATCAACCGAATCCGAGAGAAGAAAACCAGTGAAAACATGGTGAAATAAGGAAAGATAGTAATGACAAATGCCAATGATATTCACTGAGTATCATCTTTGTACTTTTTTTTGACGTTAAAGACAATTTCATTAATGAAAGTCTGGCAATAAATCAAATGTTGAGACTGCATAAATACAAGACGGAGTTTCTTCGACCCATATGCAATCTAAATTCTTAAGAGCATATTTAGCTAAATAATGAGCAGCTTGGTTGGCTTCACGCCTAACATGCAAAAAATTTAAACTACGAAAACTACCCTTAAAACTAATACAATCTCGAATAATAGAGCCAACATAGTTGGGAGATTGTTGGTGAGCATTCAACGCTAAAACCACATTAGAAGCATCTTTTTTTTTGTTCAAAGCAATGAAAATAAAATGCAAACCAGGATTAAAGCTTGAACCTGTTTACAAAAGAGAGAAAGGAAGTCAAAGGCTATCCTATAGCAACATAATAAAGAAATCTAATTAAATATAGCATTTGTTATGCAAAATAGATGAGTATCATAATTTCCTAATCCTCTAATCACCATATCTAGGATTGCTTTTGATAACACCATGTTTGGATCTTGTATTCACAGTATCAGAACCAGTCTCAGTAAGATATGTAGAAGTTTTGTGTTTTGATTTGGTGCCAGAAAGTGCTTTGGGACTCTTGAGCTTTCTAGGTCTCCCTCTCTTGCCCTTTTTAACAGTGTCTGTAGTTTGTGATAAGAATTTGTGCACTTCAGGATGAGCCGCTAACAAAGCCTGTTGCTGCTCGGTATAAGAGTCAGGCTCCAATGTGCTATCAAATGCCTGATTAGTGTCCAAATCATCTGCCCAAAATTTGCTCAGAATTTTCTCACTTTTCTTGCAAGTTTCAGAGTTATTAACAACGCTAAAACCACATTAGAAGCATCTGATTCTACTATAAGATTCAGAAAAGACATGTCTTTTGCAAATTCCAAACCCTTCCGTATAGCTAAGGCTTCTGCAACCTCTGAATCTGGTAATGAAAATACTTGTCAAGAACTAGCACCAACGACAACACCTTCATTATCTCTCACCACAACACCAACACCCCACTTATCACCCTCTATCAGACCTGCTGCGTCAAAATTAAGCTTATAGAAACCACTAAAAGGAGGTGTCCAATGAACATCAGATATTGGCAAAATTGCACATCCACTTAGTGTCTCCACCAACACCGTACTAGTACTCTTAAAATTCACAATAGATCTTTGTGCCTTTTGAATAGTGGCAGCCACATCAACATCAATTCCCTCAAAACATTTCTTATTTCTAGCACACGATATCTCAAACACAAGGCCAGAACATGGACTATAATATCCTCATCGACATCAATAATATTTTCCTCTAACCACTTATGAAAAGGAACATACTTGGACTCATGCGAATTAAACACCACACCTTAAGAGGAAGCAAACCATATCTGCTTTGACCAATGACACTCCATAAAGAGGTGTGAAATTGTTTCATTATGTTCCCCCACAAAGAACACACAATGGATCACTGCTTATTCCTCTTTTAAATAAATCATTTTTTACTGGTAGTTTTTCATGTAGAATCCTCCAAGAAAAGTGGATGTGTCTTGGAATACTTTTTATTTTCCATAATTTTTTCCACATTTGGTGATTATTGTCCTGCATTGAGCTATGTGAGCCATCTGCTTCATGCTTTGCCTTTAAGAAATGGTATGAACTCTTCACAAAAAAAGTAGCTGACCGTGAAGCACCCACACAAATTCATCTTGCAATTGAGAGAAAGAAATTGGCAATTAAAGAATTTGTTGAGCCTCAAAAGGGAGAAAAGTTTCATTAATTAAAGGAGCATTCCAACATCAAATATCATGGTGAATGAGATCTGAGACAAACATAATATCACATTTAGGGGGTTTAGGGGACCAAATCTTGTGTCTATTTTGATAAGGAAGCCAATTATCCTCCCATACATTAATTAGACGACCGTCTCCTACTCTTCAAATACCAACTTTCTCAATAATATCCACTCGTTCTTGCAAAATACTTCTCCATGTATAACTTGGGCAGTAGTAACCAGTTGAAGCTTTCAAGAAATTGCTTCTTGGAAAATACCTTGATCTCAAACCTTGTGAGATCAATAAGTCGTCTTTGTGCATAATACGTCAACCTTGTTTAGACAACATTGCAAGGTTAAACTCATGAAATTTTCGAAAGCCTATTCCACCTTTCTTTTTCTCCTTGCATAATGTCTCCCATTTAATCCAATGAATTTTACGTTCACCTTGTTTGCTACCCCTCCAGAACTTACTAATCATACTTTCAATATGCTTACATAAACCCATTGGAAGTAGAAAACAACTCATCACATACGTAGCAATAGCTTGAATCACTGATTTGATCAAAACTTCTCTCCCAGCAGTTGATAGAAATTTTTCTTTCCAACCTTTCAGCTTCTTCCACACCCTATCTTGGACAAAATTGAAAACTTGTTTCTTAGATCTACCAACAAAAGCAGGCAGTCCCATATACTTTGAATGACACTCAACAACCTTAATTTGCATCCAACCTTGGAACAAAATTTTACGATCATCAGGTACATTTCGGTTAAAAGATATTTCAGATTTGTCCAAATTAATAAGTTGACCAGAAGTAGATTGGTAAGTATTAAGAATTTCTTGAATGGTCTGAGAATCTTGAAACGAATCCCTACAGAAAATGAGGCTATCATCTGCAAAAAATAAATGATTAATTTTTGGGGCTCCTCTAGCCATTTGAATTCCATGAAGGTCCTTTTCTGCTTGTGCCTTATTTAGAAGCCCAGAAAAACCTCAGCACATAAGATAAATAGGTAAGGAGATAAAGGGTCCCCTTGATGGAGACCTCGTTGAGGATAAAACTTCTGACAAAGACTTCCGTTCAACAAAACAGAGAAAGAAACTATGCAAATACAGTTGAAAATCAAGTTCTGCCATTTTTGGGAAAAACCCATAGACTGAAGCACCCCAATCAAAAATTTGCACTCGATACGATCATATGCTTTTGACATATCTAGCTTTTACGCCACACACCCCTTCTTGCCTTTTCTTTTTTTTTCCTCATATAATGAAAAGATTCAAAAACTAGTAAGACATTATCAGTAATTAAACGTTCCGGCACAAAAGCACTTTGGAATTATCCAATGATATCGGAAGAATCAATTTCAACCTATTTGCAATTGTTTTCGTAATTATTTTAAAAATGACATTGCAAAGAGAAATAAGTCGAAAATCACCTGGCACCTTCGACTTCTTCTTTTTTGGAATAAGACAAATATATGTATAATTAATGTTGCTCGGATTTCCACCACAATTGAGAATCTTCAAAGCAAGAGAAGTCACATCCTTGCAAACTATACTCCAAAATTGTTGATAAAATAAAGCAAGCATTCCATCCGGTCCCGGGGCAGCATGAGGCTTTAAATTTTTAGCGGGTAGGGAAACCTCATTTTCTGTGAATTCCGCTTCCAATATGTTACGCATAGCATCCGACAATAAATCTTTGACCACTTGCACAACTTCAGTAATTCTTTCTGGGTGACTTGTAGAGAAAAGATCTTGAAAGAAATTATTAAAAACTCTGGCAATGTCTTCCTCATCATCAAATTTTTCCCATGATCGTCACATATAGATTCCACCCAATTTCTAGATTTTCTTTGAGAAGCTTTTTGATGAATTTTTTTTGTATTTTTATCTCCATGCTTTAGCCACAAAGCACAAGACCTCTGAGCCCACCAAATTTCTTCACTCTCCACTAAGTCATTCAATCTAGCCTCAACTCGTCTAATTTCTGACATCATCCCCTCATGTTGGGTTTGCTTATTAAGATCATCCAATTTCTTTTGAACAATTTTTATCTGATTGGGAACATCACCAAAACGATCCTTACTCCAGTCAGAAAGATCATTCACACATCGATTAATTTTGTCAGACATAGAATCCCCTGCCACCTCCCAAGAACCTTTTACTGCTTCCAAAATTCCACTATCACGTAGCCAACATTCTTCAAAATGTTGTAATTTAAGAACATTTTCTTTTTTCTTTGGCTTCCTAGAAACAAGCCGCAACCACAAAGGTAGATGATCTGAAGCATATCTCATTAAATGCACCACTGAAGCCAATGGATAGAATGAGGACCAGGCTGGCGCCGCTACCATCCTATCAAGGCGTGCCTTGATATTAGACACACCATCTTGTCTATTATGCCAAGTAAATTCATCACCCTCAAAACCTAAATCAGAAAGATTGTAATTTTGAAGAATGTCCCGAAACATTGAAATCATATGAGAGTTGCCGAAATTCCCACCTTCCTTCTCATCCTGTGAGAGAATTAGATTGAAATCCCCCATGAGGAGCCACTTATCTGTACTTTCCACCAATGTTAACTGATCAATTAACTCGCAGGTTTTATGCTTCATTTGAGACTCCGGAAAACCATATACACCAGTAAGTCTCCATTTCTCATCTTCGTTCTCAATAGCAATTAAGACATCAATATGGTTAGAGGAAAGAGATAATACATCTACTTCAACTTCTTCCTTCCAAAACATTGCAAGACCGCCAGCACGTCTATTACCTTCTCCTGAACAACTAACAACAACAACACCAGATAAGCCTTGGACATTCCAAAACTTATTCTTCTTTGTTTCTGAGAGGAATACATATGTGGAATTTTTATCTCTTAAGAGCTTTTTGAATGCACTAATTACCCATAGATTACCAAGGCCACGACAATTCCAAGCTATGAAACTCATTTTCTCCGATAAACACAAAAACTCCTTATTGAAAGGGAATTCAATAAAGGGAAAACCAACATACTCCTTATTAAAAGGGAAAACCAACAATCATTCTTCATAAGCAATTCATCAAACACGTTAGTTCGTATTCAGAACGGTAGAAGAGCGGCACCGTCTTATCATCACATCACAACTTTCTTTAGAGCCTAGTAAACATGATTGAAAAAACTACCTAACATATCATGGAGATGCAATTCAATAATCAAAGTGAATTAGACAGAGAGTGAAAAATTCAATAATGCATCCACCGATTGAAATTTGCCACCTAAAGGAAATAGAAAGCCACCAAAAAAAAAACCTTGTAGCTTAAAGGCTAATTGGTGTTGAAAGATTCAAACCTATCTGTGTAAATCGTAATCCTAATTCTCCAATATCGCTGATTTATAATCTTTCCTCGAGTTTTTGATTATAACTCTATATATTTGATCTAAACCAATTAATCACCTCATCTTTGTACTTTTTAGTATAATAACCGGAAACTGTTCAATATATAAACACAAATGTAAATCTATTCTTGAATCCAATATTTCCGGTAGTTCAATTACTAAACACTATAAATTATAAATCATAATCAATATACATATTTTCGACTATCTCCTCCTAAATCAATCGCCTTTACCTAAACATTTGAGATTAGAAACCTTTAACCAAGCTTACACCATTTGACAAATATGTCACGCCATGTTGTTTTTGCTTGTTTTTCATAAGGGTTTATAATTTATTTATTTTTTGACCAAAAGGGTGATAGTTATAGCAATTTATTTATTTATTTCAAGTTTAAAAAGAGAGATGCCAAACAAAAAAAATGTTACCAAAAATTTAATAAGCCAATGAAAGCAGGGTTGAGAAATTAGAGACGGTGAGCCAATAAAGTATTCATAAAGAAGTTTAGAGTGTAAATATGAATAATTATAATAGTTATTTTTAAATAATCCATAATTTGACAGCGAAAGTATGTAGTATGTCGAGTTTATGAATCCTCCTCAATTTATTTGTTTTGAGGCATGCTTCAGTGACCACACCGGATGAGAACATAGTAGCAGTTGAGTTGAAAATTTCAATTTCAACGCAAGGCAATGTTCTCCAACCTAAAATCCACCGAACAGGTTAGTTTGTTTATGTCTTTCATTCTATTCTTCAATAACAAACATGTTCCATATCCAAATGGGTATTATTATTAGCCTTTCCGCATAATCATAATTCAATTCAATTTCTTTTAATAAATAGTATTTGATTGGAGAATTGGCAGAAACAACAACAAAAGCAAAAGCAAAAGGGAGAATGGTTATCAGCAAGTTTCAAACCAGAGAATTTCATTCCAGGTCTTGTCATTGGTTTCATCTGTGGTTTGTTGATTGATTTAACTAAGCCAACTAGAAATCACTTATCCACCAAGCTTCAAAACCAACTCTCTGTCTCAACTAATGGTGCTGATCAAGAACTTAAAATGGTTTGTTCATTTCATCACTTTCCATACTATGGCCAGCTTTAATTAACTGCAAATATACTTGCTTATTCATTGCCTGTTATTCTGTTGTAAACTATGAAGCCAACACAACACCTACACTCGTAATAATTTTATAAAATTGAAGTAATTGAATGTGTAGCACTGTAGCTGTCGTATCAGAGTCCAATATCAACTTGCCACTGATACCGAGCAAGTCTTCAATCTCAACTTTTGATGCTTCATAGGTTATAAACAAGTTATTGAAGTTTCTGTCATTCTGTTTATTGCCTCATTTAGAAGGAAAATTGTATAATCGTCTAATTTCATGTATTGAATTCATATGGTTTAATTTTCAACAAATGGACCTTTGAATAAACATTTGTTGTTGATGCCTATTAGAGCTAAAACTACTAAACAAAGCACAAGAATAGTTTTACAAATCTTCTTTTGATGTTTTTTTTTAAAATAAGTTGAAAATAAAACTTTTTGCATCTGTGCATGTTGTTCAATAGCTAGTTTAATTGAACTACTGTTTTGTTTTACAAAGGGGGGGCTAAATATGTGTAACATGCATTCCCTACGAACTTCTTTTACTGGATGTTGAGAAATTTCTGATTTCAAATGTAAAATGTTTGTGTCAGGTTCTGGTTGTTAGGCAAGACCTAAGGATGAAATCTGGAAAGATTGCGTCTCAATGTGCTCGTAAGATATGAATGAAACTATTGTTCAGTTTCTAGATCTGTTCTTCTTTATCTCAATTGTCTATTACAAACTTTATTAGGACTTTCCATCTTTTTTACTATACTAGCCTGTGCCTTTACATGGATATATGTTTTTTTTATGGCAGATGCTGCCACCGGCATGTATGCTGAATTAACGCGAAGGTACTTACCAATCCACCTACCAACATCGGTTTCATGATAAAACAAGAACATATACTTTTAACGTAACCGTTAAAAGATTGTGTTATAGTGTGAGCTTTCAAAAAACATTTGCAAGCACTGTGTGATAATGGTTTTGCTTATGACTTATGACTATTCATATAATCCAACTGTCCCCTTTTTCTGTGAGTTGGGGGGAGGGGGTGATCCTTGCTAACACTGTATGATACAGAGTACAAAATTTGCTATCGTGAAGGAAAGTATTTCATTTACATCTAAAGCAAAGGCAAATGGGAAGATTGTATGTTTAGTTTTGAAGTTTTATATTGCACATGAAATGATGATGATGATTATTCAACACGATTCATTTTGCCATTCTTCACAGTCATGCTTATGTATCATTAAAAAATAATATTGAAATTCATTAAGGCAACATATTCTTTGGTTGTTATCCTTATTGGCTATAATAAGCCCATCTGCTGATTACTTTTGCAGTAATCGGTCTCTCTTAAGACAATGGGAACAGTGCGGCCAGCCCAAAATTGTTGTGACTTGCAAGAACCAACAAGAAATGTAAGCAGATGATTTTAGCTCAGCAGTATTGTAAATACACTTTTGGTTCAGAGACCTGAATCCTGACCTGGATTTTGACCAGGAATAAGCTAAAGGAAGCAGCTGAGAGTATTGGGCTCCCTACTTTTGTTGTCTCTGATGCAGGGCGAACACAGGTAATAATGCTTGATATATGGCTAGAAATATAGAACAGTACTTACTTAAAAACTCTATCGCATAGTTAGAATATAGTAATAAACTCTGTCTGAAACTGCTAATCTCAACTTCTTAGGAATGCATGTTGAAGGACCGAATTTCATCTCCTCACACTCTTTAGAGACTATTTTTGTCTTTTGTTAGGAACATGCCCTAATTAGGAAAGCTTACATCGAATAGGCCAAGCAATCAAGTGGGGTTAGCTAGCTGCTGTTATTTACGCACCGTGGGTTAATTTGCTGCAAATAGAGGGGCAGCAAAAGAAAGGGCAATTAGTTGGTCAGTTAGTTTTGGGTGGGCAAGACCAAGCTGTTGAACTCATGGGGGGAGACACCATTGTGCCATTGATCCAGATTTTTAACAGGATATTCAATAAAATCTACTTATTTTCTTTTTGATAATATAATATATCTATTCTCTGACCCAGTATCTGTCATCTTCAGGTTTCAGCAGGATCAAAGACTATTCTTGCTGTTGGACCTGGTTAGTTTGCTTCTTTCTTGACTTGCTTTATGTTGGTTTGTGTTACTTTGTATAACCAATAGCATGTGTATGACAGCATTTGAATGTTACAGGACCAAAAGCAATTCTGGATTCGGTGACTGGAAGGTTGTCTCTGCTTTGAAAGCATTCAAGAAACAAGCCATAACGTGATAAATCAGCCAGGCTTTGTTAACCTATGGTCTGTGTTTGGGCACGCTATTCAGATTGTATTAATTTTAGTATCTGCTTAGTGCTTACTAGGGGTCAATAGAGCACTCTATTTTTGGATCTGTTGTGTGAAACATATTGTTACTTATACAAGGCAGCGATTAGTCGGTGCAAGTAAAGTATAAGGTCTTTGGAAAGTTTAAGTTTAGAGATAACTTGATAAAAGGATGAGACAATATTGCACAATTAAGCGTGAAAATCCTCTTGATGGAGACAACACAACAACTTTGAACAATAACTAATTTCATTGACATCATTATTACATTACAAAATTCTATATTTCTCCCTAATTAAGTTACAAGATATCTCATATTCTTGCAGTTGCGTGTTTGTCATGCCAGTTGTATCCTTGAATAGAATCTTCAAATCAAGCTCTTTCTCCTTTAACTTTAACTCTTCCTCCTTCAAGTTCTTCATCCTCAACTCAAACTTTTTCTTCATCTTCAACTGATTCTCTTTCAACTTGCTTAATTTCAACTTGAACTCAGTCTCCTTCATGATCAACTCTTTTGCCTTCGCTTTGGTTTGTTCATCAATTTCTTGCGTTGAAGTTACATCTTTAGAAGAAGATGCTTCATTTGCTTTTGATTTTCTTTTTCTTTTACTTCTATGCACAGTGGAATTGTTACCTTGTTGTTGCATCAACCACATGTGCAGTAGTTCTTCTTCGCAGTCATCATTTATGATGTCTGCAATGATTTCCCAATCGAGGTTTGAATCGCTGAACCACTGGAATCCATTTGAAGAATCTTTGGAGTGTTAAAGTTCAGAGAGAATTTGATGAGAAAATGAGACAATATTGCACAATGGATGGGTATGGAAAGCTTCTTATATATCAAGATCATATATAGAGTCAAAATAACTGCTAGTTTGACCTGTAACTAGTTTGAATAACTGCTAGTTTGACCAACAATCAGTTTGAATTACATCATATACGTGATTAAATTGTTTTCTCTAATTACGCTAATTTACATAAACGATAGTTATAAAATTTAATATTAGAAAATCAGATAAATACGAAGATTTTTTAGAACAAAATACAAAAAATGTATATGAAAAATGTCCTACCATACCAATATAGGTTGGTATTGAGTTCATCACTAGTGTTTATGAGGAATCGTTTGACGAGATCTTATTTATACTCTCTCTGTTTTTAAATATAAGCAAAATTGACTTTTTAGATTCATTCATTTAATGATGTATGTGGTTCATATAACCACATACATCATTAAATGATTGAACCTAAAAAGTCAATTTTATTTATATTTAGAAAGGGATGAAGTATTTTGAAAGACTCTAAAGATTAAGATAACAAAGAAAAATAAGAGAATGAATTTAATTTATATGCACAGTCGGAAAAAAAAACTTTACGATCACAATTCAGGACCAATCTATTCCAAAGAAATGTGATTAACTTGGTGTAAAATTTTACAACGTCAATGTAAGTGTATATGAAATTATGAATTAAACCCTCTGACGAAAAGGACAAAAAATAAAAATAAAAATAAAAGCCTCGGGAAAACCCTTTCCTTTGTATTGTGTAGTATAAACCCTAGGTGTGCGAAAATTTGGGGGGTGGCGCTGATTTGTTCTTCAATGGCTTCTCGTTACAGATCATTTTCGCAACCAGCATTCTCTCTAATCAAATCCACCATCACCAAACCCAAATCCTCCTTCTCACCCTTTCTCCTCAAAACTCGCACTTCCGTCACCGTCAGGTATCTCCTCTTCCACCCTTTTCTTCTATTTTAACGTAACGTTAATTCTCACTTTTCTCTTCTCCGCCGTTCAGGTCCGTCGCGGAGCTAGGTTGCGTGCAGTCACTCCTTCCCCTGCACTCGGCGGTTTCATCCGCTCGTCTCACTTCTTGTCTCGGAATCGATTCAACAAGTTCGAGATCTTTGTCTCAGGGTATGCTTTGCAGTGCCAACCCTGGTGTTTGATTCATTTCTGCAGATACTACTTTTTATCTCCTTTTCTATCCGTAAGCATATTGCAACTTTCCACTCATTCATAGCCATGTTTTTCAGCATTTTAGTTTATTTTGTTAGTCTTGGCTGTATTTGTGTGATTAGTTGATCAAATCTACATTAAATTAATTATGTTTCTGTACTCATGGAGCTGAGTGTGTGTAAGGGATGACATCCATTGCTTATTGGTGATTAATAGGGTAATTAAAAATGCTGTTAATTTTCATACACCGTCTGTGTAACTTGACAAATCATAACTACCCATATGTGTGACTTTAGAGATTGTTAGGGTTATAGTTAAACATTTTCAATGATCTGTGATTGATTGTCGGCAGCCTGATCTGATGGCCAACACGACTCCATACACATATATGGCGGGCCAATATGTCCGCTGGTATGCCAGACTTTTGGCTCTCCACCATCGACAACACTGATTGCCAGTGTAAAAATCACTTTCCCTGAAAGTGTATTAAATCCTAACAAAAAGACACTTTGAGCTCACTGTCATCTTGTGCAGTTAAATTTATTACCCCCTCCGTCTCGCAATATTAGTCGTTTAAGGTTTGTACGCGATTATTAAGGAAATGATTAATTGTGTTGATTTCAATAGTAAAATTAGTTGCATTTACTAAAACACTCTTATTAATTGTAGTTAGTGGAGTAGTTAGTTGGATGAAATTCAATAAATAAGGGTATAATAGTGGGAAAAAATAATAAATGCTGTATTGGTATTGTAAAGTGACAATTATTTTGAGAAAAAGAAAAAATGCTAAAGAGACAATAATTGTGAGACATCTACAAATATCATTGCATTACATTTTTGTAAGGTTACAGTTTAGGTCAGGGGTGGGTGGTCTGTGAGCTGTTGTAATCCATGATTTAGTCTGTTAATCAAAAGAGAGTAAAGATGGAATTCTCTTGTGTGAATTACTGGCATCAATGAAATTTGTGTTGAGAAGACAATTTTTTAGCCTTAAAATTGATAGGACCCAAATGAGAAGGTGAGTTCAAAGGGCAGTAAATACATCAGTTGCCCGAACCCATAGTGTGGAGAGTTTATGTTATTAGAAATAGAGGTCATAATGGCAATAGCCACATGGTTGAGAGTGAGAGGATAGAAACGAGATAGGCATTGTGTAAGGGAAATTCTGTTATAAATATGCTGGTGGAGAGAGAAAAGCTTCAAGGAGAATCATACAGTTCGTCAGGTGGAGTGAGCTGTGGTCAATAGGATCTTCATCCTATTGCAGAAATAATACACTCTTTAATCTCTATTATTGCTCTGTTTTCTTCCATTTTTGGTTTCTGTAACTTGGGTTTGCATAAGAAATTGTAATGGTTTCTTCTCTGTGTCGTATAGGTCCTTCTAATTCTGTAATTTTTGGCGTAAGAAGTTCTGACAATATGATTGAAGAATAATCCTAAATCCTAATGAATTAGTGTTGTGTGTTTATTATGTTGAATGTCTGTCATTTTGTAAGGTCTTGCATAGGTATAGGGAAGACTTGATTTCACAAAGAATTATATCAATTTTTTTCCGAACTACATGAACTCTATTATAAAACTTCAAAGCTATAAAAACGTAATTTGAAATTCAATAAATCTAGAAGTTAAATATTACATTTAACCTATCTTGATTAAATGTGATCTTCATAACAACGACAAAAAGATCTAATTGAGAGTATGTTTTTAGATAAGTATTACTAGACCTTTAAGTAGATAAAGGTTATGTTTTGTTATATTTTATATTTATATTTTTACCTAAATATTGAGAATTTAGAATACGAATGTCAAGCAAGGATTTGGTGAAGCTTCAAAAGAATTGAAATAGATTGAGAAATGTAGAGTGGAAAAGCAGAGCAATGTTAAGGGTTTTTCTGAAAGTGTTTTTAAGGAAAGGAAACATACATATTTTCTCCTATTTCTTATTTTTAGTGAAAATCAAAATAGTAGATAGCCTTAGTAGACAATCCCTAAAGCTCTTTTTTTAGGGGTACAATCCCTAAAGTTTTGAATAATTTGATTAGATGTTACAAAATTTGAATTATGCTAATTTGATGAGGTTAGTTTAACCAACAATTACTTTTACCAACGACTAATTTCACAAACATCATTACATTACATAATTTCATACTTTAATTAATTAAGTTACATTACGTAAGAAATATTTATTTTTTTATACGGAAGTCTTTTATATTTTTCTGATGAAAAAAAATACTGAAATGGTCTATGGCTTGTTCTGATTGGTCCACACATGCAGATGTGCTTTCCTGCTCATCCTTTGAGCTTAACCAAAAACCAATAACCGAGGTTTTATATGAACATGATATGCACCTAAATCGTACTATTAAATTTGAAAATAGATGCAATAGACCACTTGTGGAGTGTACTAAACTACTGTTATTTAGACATCTACAAATATCATTGCGTTTAAAGTTTCCTATATATATAAGAGTTGTAAATCGTTATATGTATGAGTCGTCTGTATTCTAGGATAAGGATTTGTAAAAGTTGTATAAATTTTGATCAATGTTTGTATTTTTTATCATGGGCACTAAAGAATCACTCTAATCAGTTTACTTTGTGTATTATTATGGGCTTATTTAGACTTGTTATACACGAGATTTGATGCAGAAAGGAATTGATTCAATAACTTTTTGTTTTTTCAATCTATGTGGATAGGGGAAGTAGTGATCTACTTTTCATATTTTTGCTTCACTATATAGTGCACACATTACCTTTTCATTCTTCGCATGTTCTTCTAGATGATGATTTCTATGTTTTGCTTGTAATTCATTTGTTTCATCTAAGGGGTTAAGCAAATGATATGTGGTTCTTTTCAATTTCCTACTAAAAACCAAAGACAGAACACTGCATTTTATATATTCCAGCTCAATTCACTGCGACTTCATGCTTGGTGATAAATGTTTTTGCTTTCAATACATGTCAGAACACTGCATTTTATATATTCCAGCTCAATTCACTATGACTTCATGTATCTGATAAAAAAAAAAATTCATGTTCATTTGAAATACCATGTTGTGACTATATAGAATCGTTGTCACGATTTCACTTTGTAGTCTTGTTGTGCCATGTCATGTGCTTTCACACCTTGATGTCTATGTTAACCATGTCATGTGCTTTGCTTAATGTTTCTCTTTTTCAAATTTCCTCAGAAATGGGTCTTGGCACACCGCGATAACAGATTTGGAAGGCTGGTGATTGATGGACTAGAGTTATTGCTTTGCCAGGATACCCTTTTGTTAATTATTTCAAATTTTCTTTAACAGACCATCGTAACGGGTATATAATTGGAAGAATATTTCCATCTTCTAGTTACAGTGTAATGATTTCTTTATAATGGCCGATCATTTCATTGTTTATTGTTTCAAAATTCAAACATCGTCAGCATGAGTTGATGAATAAAATCAATTCTCACTAATTCGAGTTTCTGAAAAGCAGATTGGAAATTTCACAACCTCACTGCGATTTTTCCCAGAATACAATCTCTAATACATGATTTGAGCGTGTGGTGGAATAATCGTAGATATCAGATTGTGAAAGAAACAAACATCTCTAAAAGAAAAGAGGGAAAAAATACAGTGAAAAAATGTCATGAGAATGTGACCACACAGTTTTCTAAAACCGTGTCCAGTTCAATGTTCATATGATTTCAAAGAATTTATTCTCGTGTCTACTGGTTCAACTGGCCGGTTTGGTCCAGTTTTTAAGACATCTGTTTGATGTTGATTTAAAGCTACGTAATGTAAATTTTCGGTTGTTCTCCATTTATTTTAAATCTCTCTCTAGCTTTGAGCTTTCGCTTTTTGGTATGTTTGCCTTTTTTTTCCTTTCTGAATGAAGTTAAAATTGATTAAATATTACTTCTCTTTTTTTAACCATTGGTTTGGAATGGTAAGGCTATGTTTGGTAAAAATAAGTTATAAGGTAACTGATTGCTGATAAGATTACGTATGAACATGGGTAGTTTTTTTTATTAAAAAATAATAAAATTAAACTAATAAGGTTAAAATTGAAAAAGAATAAAAAAAGCTATAAGTTCAAACGCTACTTGAAATAACATCTCAAAAAAAAGCTATAAGCTCGTGCAAAAAACTTGTTACCAAACACGTCATGTTTTGATCCAACAAGCTTATAAGCTAATTCAATAAATTATAAGTTAGCTTCTCGTTGTTACCAAACACAACCTAAAATGAAATTGAAGAAGTGGAATTTTGGAATCTTCTTTCTATTATACCCTCATTTTTTTCTTTTTGGAAACACAATCTCCTTTAGCAACAAAAAAAAAAACACAATCTCCTTTTCCAATAAGTTTTGAAACACAATTTCGTTTTTTGATTAAATTTGATTATGCACCACAAAAAAAATAAATAATTCCATGTCTATTTTCGATAACATATTGATATACTCCCTTCCCAACACTCATATTTTTTCACACTCTATTCCTCTCATAACTAATACTTCATCCGTTCCTTTTTAAGTGTCTTTTTAAGGTGAATTTTTCGTTCTTATTTAACTGTCTTTTTGGTATTTTAAGAGTACGATTTGTCAATTATACTCTTTGTCAATTACTTTTATCTTTTTCAATAAAACTAATTAATGATATCTATTTGCAAAGCTAGAGTTGTTTTTAAACAGTTTTTTTTTTTCTTTCTAAACAAAATTTGTTTCTTGTTATCTTCAAATTTAAACAAAATTTTGTTTCAAACATTGGTTCCAAGAAGAGTTAAAATTCTATATATAAGATGAGTAGCAATTGTTAAAAATTTCAAGTGTGACTATAGCATTGATTGAAGCCATAGTTGAAGTCTTAACTTTAATTAAAGGAGTTGGAAGAAAGTTAAGAGATTGTGTAATTGACAAATTATACGGCAAAAGATTAAAACGAAATTTAAATAGAAATACAAAATTGAGGATCAAACCACAATTAAATAAAAATGGAGGAAATATATTTTATTTATTTATTATTGTTTTGTCAGACTAAAATCAGCCGGTAATCAAGCTAAACAGTTTGATAACCGAAACTCTATTTGTGTTTGTTTTTATATTGAAATCGATTCAATTTTATTACGTTTTTGATTGATTTGTGCGTTTTACACATATCTTTTCATCTCCTTCTTGATGTTAATCATTTACAGATCTACACATCTCCTTCTTGATGTTAATCATTTATAGATCTACAATTTTTGACTTATTGCTTGATAACTGAATTTCAATTTGAGTTGGTATTTATTATATTCTAGGTTTAGTATGACATACCTGTTTTGGTAGTAACCAATATTCAATCAATCAGAAAGGACTTCTAGTTTTAGATAAGTGTAGGCATTTATGATTTAACAGAAATGATAAATGAACACACAAATACGACATCAATGACATTTTTGTAATTCCCATTAAAACCCAAGGGCAAAATAGGTTTTTCAACTGAATAGTTCCCTCTCTCCAGTCCACTTTCCAGATCTCTGTTGTCCGTCCATGTCTCCCCTCCGTCGCATCATCACCACTATCGTCCTTCCCTCCGCGAACCTCAAATAATCTCGCAACCCCATCTTCTCCCTCAGCCGGCCGGACACCGACAACTACTGTCATAGTCTCTCTCTCTCTCACCGACCGTCGTCTCTTTCTCTCTCTCCGACCGCTGCTCTTTTATGATTCAAGATTTACGATTTTTGGGTTCGTCGACCCCTGCGGTTTTTGGGTTCAAGATCTGTGCCGGGGAGGAGAGCGACGGTGATGTCTCTTGCCGCAAAGGAAAATAGTGATGGTGTGAGAGATGAGTGAGAAACGAAAACGGAAGGAGGGAGAGACGAGAGAGTGAGATGGAGATGAAAAATAAAATAAAAAGTAAAAATACTGTATATTGATATTGATACGTGGTGTCTGCATTGTGTTAGCGTTTGGGTGTCCCGTTATCACTACTGATGATTTAATCCCTAATAAGTTTTATACTTGTTACTAGTAGAATATGTATTCAATTGAATATGTTTTTCGATGTTTTATATGATTTACATGTTTTGTTGTTTATAGTGAATTCTTAACCTTACAGACGGTTTAGTTGTGTGTTAAGCCGTCGATACTTTCAAAATTATCCATTACTACGAGGTTGGTAATGAGAGAATTTCTTGTAGTGAAATTACACAATCAACAATTATCCAATTTAAGTGTGTTGTTGATGATCTTGACGGTTGTGGAGTGAATGACGACTAATATGAAAATAAAATTGTTAGCTAAGGGTGTACAAAAGGATGAGAGATTAAGGAGGATGGTAATAGATTAATAGATAAAAAAGAAAGGATGCTACAGTAACAGAAAATATTGGTTAATGAAATTCGATTGCGAAGGCCGATTAAAATACACTAAGGATCGAAATCAATTCAAGCACGAGATACATCGCTTATAAGTGCCATAGCAAAAAAACTTCAATAGGTGTTATGGATGAATTTGACATTGAGGGTGTTATATGTAACCAAAGAAATATTAAGGGTGCTATACTGTTTTGTAATGACATTGATGCTTGTTTTTCACTTCAGTAAAGAAGACATGGTGTATCTGACTTGAAACCTTTGAGATTTAATCCGACTTTGGCCTAGCAATTAATTGCCTATAAGTCACCAAGCCATTTGTGTCTAATTATCTCTGGTATATCTTCAATGAATCACGATTGCAACATGTAATTTTGAAAAAGGATAGTTCTCAGTTTTATTTTTTATGGTACATCTAGCGCATCGGTGGGTACTCTATAGTTTCCAATCACCTTATAGCCATTCAATTAGCCCTCGTTATGACAACAATCACATATCATTGCAAACAAACATCGAGAGACTACTTCTCAGTGACATCTCTCAATCACTATAACACCCTTTCTCATGAATCGATAACGTGCATGGACTTGTAGACGTTTTCACCCTTTATTTAAATGATTTATTTTACTACTTTATTCTTTTTTATAATATTATTTAAATCAATTAAAAAATAGTTAAATCTCAAATAGGAACAACTCCTGTACAATAGAAACAATATTAAACTTTACAAAAAGAGCTTATTTTAATTTATTTGTAAAAAATATTTGCTTGCCGAAATTGCCAATTCTGATATCTTTCTAGACGCAACCAATGTTTCCCTTTAATAGTAGTAGTAGTAATGCCCCAAATCCCAAATGTACAAAACGAAGGCTATAGTAAAGACCAATAGTGAATATGGGATAAAAACTAAGATACGACCACAAAAAAGAAATTGATTCCATTTTATACAAGAAGTAAAGCATGAGATGAATTCCAAGAGATGTGTCCTCTTGCCAATAAGATAAGAAGTATAAGTAGACAACACAACCTCAACAAATCTTTCTCGTATTCGATATTAAATTCAATGATTTGTTTTTCTATCTTTTTATTTAAAAGCATTTCAAATATATTTTTTTTTATAAAAAAAAAAAAAGCATCATTCTTCTATAAAACTAGTGCTAAATAATCAATTTGATGTTATTAATGTGTTAGTACTAGTCTCCAAAGAAAGTAAATAAAATATTATTTTATTGCAAACAAAGACACTAGGGCATTTTTCTATATAAAAAATTAATATTATTTTCAAATTGAAATAGATTTTGATTTACTTTAATTTCAATGGTAGAACAATAATATTTTTTTACAAAGTGTAGAAAATTAATATTAGTTATGTGTGCTATAGAAATTTAATTTTGTAGACTAGAGACTTATGGTCTTGGTACCCCTTAACTCAAAAATATGGCTCCCCTACTCCCATTAAAACTTATAAGAACACTTCTCATTCATTTTACTATCCCACTAATGTTTACAATTGGACCTAATAGACATGTCAATACTCATGCTAAAAAATCAATTACATATATCATATCGCAACACATACCGCAACATATTCATAGTAATTTATGTATTCTCAATCTCAAACAATTATTACAAATATTTTGTAATTAACGTCTTAAATATCAATGGTTAACATTAAGTAGGGTGTTATTACTAGTTATGGGACAAACAACATATATAATAAACAAGCTTATTTTAGCAATGTTTTGGCTTCATTTTAAAGGCCAAGGCTTACATTCGATATTAAAATCACAATAGAAATGGCATTGTTGTGAACTTGAAATGCTAGTTCTACTGCATTTTCGCCAACTGCCTAAAACTACTATCAAATGCATCATTCATCTAATATTGCATTGTCTAGAACTATCATCAAATGCATTTTTCTTGTCAGCAGAACCTTGATGCAGTTGGAGTGCTTAGTTAACATGAAAGTTGGATTTGCTGTGGGCCTAAATTAAGGTACCTACCTGCATGCCCTACCCACTTGCATTTGCATAGCATTTTTCAGTCCCGTAAAGAGGAGCACTTAAACTTTTCATGAACATGGAAAACACTTGAATGCCATATGGACATTAGTTCGTTCAATTGCCATGCCATATTATAAGGCAATGGAAAATGATATATGAATACCAAACAAGACAACTTACACTGCATTTGTATATACGGTAGGTCCTTCATTTTGGCTTTTTTAATTTTTTACTTGCTTTAGTTCCCTACCAACATCCACATTGTGGCGTATATCTTGGTTGTAGAATATTCTTGTCGTAAAATAGTTGTTCAAATATATAGCACACTATTAACATAATATCGGTTTTTTTTTGGACTAACAACATAATATTGGTTAGTGCTTGGTATATCCTAGAGTTGTAACCAAGTTAAATTCTTATTCATAAAAAAAAATAAAAAATGAACTCTAACCAAGTTAAATTCTTATTCATAAAAAAAAATAAAAAATAATCATTTGTCATAGACGTGGAGTATTATAATCTATGTAGACAGTGCTGTTTACTTATATCAAAATTAGCTGATTTTTTTAGTTAATTTTTCACAGAAATGCGTTGTAAAGAATCTTTATCTGAGTAAGCTATTATCTTATATACGTGGTAATCCCAATTCTCATATGTACTCTACTCTCTCTCATCCCAATGGCAAGTTGCATTTCGTCTCTGTTTAATTTGAAAATGGTTCACGATCCAAGAGAAATCATGTGAATATTGGGAAAAATTCTATGGTGAAATCGTGAAAAGGATTTTTTTGATGAAGTTAACACTATAACATCAAAAGTGTAGTGAGTAACACCCCACTGTTTGTACAGTGGCATCAAAAGTTCAGTCTTCATTGTATCATCAATTCATCAGATTAACAAGACTACACTTAATCTAATTTTATCCTACCTTGTTTTAAGTGTAACACCCCACAAAGTGTAACACTTAAGACTATCATATAATATCATCAAATTTGTTTGCATGTTAAAGATGTCAACGATAAAATAGTACCTGTAAGTCCAAGATGTTGCAAGCATTACTAGATGAATTACTATTGATCATTAATCAGTAAACAACAATTTAAAAATGAATCAAACATTAAAATCAAAATTAACTTTTTCAAAAAGTCAGTTTCCTGCACCGTAGAAGCTCCCGTGAATATTTCACAAGGGAAAAAGACAAAAGATAAGGACCCTCAATTTCAAGCCCGGGAGTGATGGAATACAAAAGAATTTTGGTGATTGCCCTTAAAACAAATAACTATAAGGCGGTGGTAATAACATATGTAGCATTTATTAATTCATAAAAATAAAAAATAAAAATCAAAGTCCAGTAATAATACCCACTACACTGTCCAGTGACTAGTGACTACTGCACGAGGTCATGGAAGAGTGTCATGTGACCACCGCAATACTAGCCTCCTCTCACTCTAATAATGTATCATATACATCCATTTAATGTTTAATAATATACTTCTGCATTTTTTTTATTTTTTACACTATTAAATAACTCACTTACCTTTTCTTTTTCCTTTATTCTCTGTATGTCCTTTTGTGTCTTTTTATAATGTATAGACTGAGTGAGTAAGACACACTATAATATATAATTTCCAGCTAAAGAAAAAGGAAAAAGACGGAAGATTCATATTTGGATGCTTATATTAAAATGATTAATTTCACAATGATGATAAAATTAACTTGGTATAACGTTAATATTCGTTAAATAGTGATATATTAATCCTCTGGATTTGTGTTAGCCTGACATCGTACACACACAAAATATAATAAAATGTATGAATGAAATCAAATTGAAATCCCCTATTTCTCCCTTTGCGGGATAGTCACTCAATTCAATCACCTAATTAGTTAGAAATACTACAATCACGTGGGGGGTTGAGAAATGGTTTGTTTGTGATCAAGTTTCCTTTTTATATCACTTGTCACATGCATTCTTAGCTTGATCGGGGAAAAGCAATAACAAATTCTTTCGTATGCATAAAAAAGTAGGATATTTAAGTGCTATCACTAAGTCATTTTTTGGTACAAACTCTTTTTCTAGAGCTATCACTAATACTAGTAAGTCTTATATATTGTGTAAAAAAAACCATTTCTTATTTTTTTAAAGACCAAAGAACTATGTCTTTCAGTTCGGTATGGTCATTTTCTCTTAATATTTTTAAACTAATGACCTTTTGAAACTAGTACTAAATTATCCAAAATATTCAATATTTATTGTTCTTTACATTTATTATGCATTGGTTTCATAATAAATATTCAAAAAATTGTGAAATATAGTACTCACGAAAATAATTCCTAACAGTTGCAACTTGATGCATGTGTCTTTTAAAGAATACAGATAAGATGAGAAAGGAACATATACCTATAAAACTTAAAAATATATGCTGACTACTCAGGAACATAACTATATATATGTAGATTTGGTACCAATTCTCCAGCAGACAACATGAATTGATGCATGAATCCCATTGCATCATGCTTATGCTTGTATGTGATTTTTATCGGTTTTAAGTTTTATGATATGTTCTATCTCATCTCATTCCAATACATATCCACTTCTCTGCAGCAATATATTGAAAATTAGAGTATATTATTCCGAAAAATTAATTTTCATTTTCAATCAATAAATATATTTCATTAATAAGATTAGGAAAAAAAATGTCATGTTTTTTTGGTGACTTTCTTTAATACTACGACAGTCAATTCTTTACGCAAGATATGCAATTTTATTCGCTAGTGAGCTCGTAAGAAAAATAAAAGTATTCTTACAAAATTGAAAAAACATTATTAATTAACCTGTCATAAACTTAAAATGGTAGGAAAGAAATAAGTAAAATTAATTGTAGCTACAAAATTAATATTCAAAGCTGCGTTGGAGGTTTAATTCTCTACCAAAGCACCGTACTACATGAGGTGCGTGAAATCGGGTCCCACGTGTTGATGAATCAAGTAATCATCACCGTTGGATGGTCCTTCAAACATAATGCTGTGATGATGTTGTAGTTGCAACAATTGGTGCTGTTGGGCCCTCATCATCTCCTTCTGGCGTCGGAGCTCTTGCACCTTTCGATGTGAGTTGGAGTGCTTGGTCAACACAAATGTTGGGCTTGCTGCAGGCCTATACTCAGGTACGAGTCGACCTGACTTGTACCTGACTCCACATGCATTGCATAGTGTCTTTGGGCCTAATGGCCCAGTGCGCCACTGTGGAGTCTTATCAGTGGCGCAATGAAGACACTTGCGACCCTCCCCTCCATCACTGAGGTCTCTCTTTCTCGGAGAGGTTTTTTTTGGTGGAGCCATGGTGTCAGAGTGAGAAGATGTGGTGGTGGTCGTGATCGTGGTTGGAGAGAGAACTAGAAGGCGCGAAGTCCAGTTGCATGGAGGTACACGTGACCGCTTACTACGGGCTTTCGCCGGGACAAGCACTTGAGGGTGTATTGTTGGGTTGGGTTTTTCATGGGGTTTTGATGCAACGTTATTTGGTGCCTTCAATCCAGATATCAATTGTAGCTTATGTAGGTCCTCGCTTGAAAATGATTCCTCCGCAAATTTGGACACCCATTCTAGCTCCGCAAGATCATCATACTGTTTCACAAATAAAAAATTTAAAATGTGTCGATTAACCTTTATAATTGTTGTTTTAAGATATTTTTTTACGAGAATTGTAATTTAAAGATTAATTACACATTGAAAGAAAAATATACTTTATTACTTTTGATGGAATTTTTTTTTTGTCTAGAGTATTTTCTTAACTATAATTGTTATCTTATTGCACTTATTATTATTTTTTTGTTAGAGAAGGAAATATTGCACTTGTTTATATTTGCAATAATAACTAAGGGTTTCTTAATTAAAATAGATTTGACTAGAGTTCAAAAAATTATTTCCTAAAAAAAAAATTATAGAGGGAGTGCCATTTTAAAAAATAAATAAATGTGACATTTACGGACAACACCATTTTAAAAGAATAAAATAAAATGATAATTCAAAAAAATGTACAATTATTTTTGTATAATAAATAAATAATCAAAATTTTAATTTCGTGTGCATTTAATCATTGTAATATATTTTCTAACTAATTAATTAGTTTAAAATTAAAATATTGAGAAGTTCATTGACTTTACATTCAACCCTTGAAATTCAAAATTCACTCCCTCTATCCCATACCTCGCATTCTCTTATTTCCAACGACTAAAGAAAAAACTATTACTCCATCCGTTTCAAAATACATGTCCAAGTCAACTATTTCACATATGTCAATGCACAATTTTGACCGTTAATATCTTTAATGATCTAAAATAAAAAATTATAAAAATTTAATATTTTGAAAATATTTGTCGACACAAATCAAACAACATCTTACATGTTAATATTTGTATTTATACATTAGTTAAAAAGTATGGTCAAAGTAAGTCAAGTGAATAGTGCACATTGCAAAAATTTGACATATATTTTGAAACGGATTGAGTAACATGTGATAAAATTAAAAGTAATATTAATTTTAGACAATTATTGCGGGGATGAGAGAGTAATAATATCACTCAATTTCAAAAAAACTATCACGTTTTTTAGTTTCACACATACTGTATTAAAGAAAAACATGCATCGATTTTAGTAAATTAACTTTATTAACTGTTTGATGTACTCTTATCAATTTTTGTGAACAATTGTTTTTACAAATGTGACAGATATTGTGAAATAGAGAGTATTATTTAGGTTTCCCTCAAATTCAATGGAACAGATAAAATTGTACACACGTTGAGTCAAATAAGAAAACTAACTACGTACGTATATAATAATTACTAGAGACACCTATGTATATAAGATGGACGTACCGGAACGGAGAGTTCGCCGGAGAAAGGGCCGTCGGCAGAATTCTGGCAGGAATTGTCGGTGAAAAAATTGGAAGTGGGGTTGGTTTCAAGAAGAGGAGAATCATTAGAGTTGGTAGGAGGAGATTCTTCGAAAGTGGGGTCCTCAATGGCAACATCCTTATTAGAGAAATCAAAGAGATCTTCAACGATGAAGTGGTCGGAAACAGCAGTGTTTACATTGTTTGTGGTTTGGAAAAACTCTTGAGCTTCCATGGGTTAGGAGGTGTTGTTGTTGTTAGGTTTGGAAGTTGAAGCAAAAATAATAATGAAGTGAGAAAGTATAGGAAGAAGTTGTAGAAACAAAGTGTGACAAAGTTTGTGGTTTGGAGTTGTGAGAGAGAAAAGCATAAGAGGTTTTGTTTGCGTTTAAAAGGGACAATCAGACACATCTATATTGGACTTCTTTTTCTCTCTCTCTTTTTTGGCTAAGGTGAAAGGAAAAAAAAAAAGTCTCTTTATTCCTATTTCCACCAAAATACTAAATATTAAAATATAGTATTGATTTTATGTTTTTGAGTAAAAGTGTAAAATATTGATAGTGACGCTTTAATTGAGTTAAAAGAAACAAAAAGAGTTTTTGTGATTCAAGTTTTACGTTGGTGCCCTTTTTCTTTTTTCTTCTATACTTGAATTGTACTTGGTCAAATCTTCTCTTCGCTTTCGTAATGTACGGTTCCATTTTGAAGCTACTTTTTTTTTTCTTCACAATTTTGAAGCTACTTTAATGGGGATTATAAGTAAATTGTTGTTGACGCATATGCAAAGGTTGAGAAACACATGTAAAAGACAAAAAATACCCATCAGCAGTTAACTACCGAAGAAAACTAAAACCGGCCGTAGTTAACTACCGAGGAAAACAATTTTGCATATGAAGGAATAAGGCAAACAAAGCCATCGTGAATTTGCTTTTTTTTCAATCACTGTTGTCCTTATCTATATCCTTCTTCCATTTCGTTTTGGGGTTTTGCTTCAAATTCACATCAGAGACATCCACACCTTCTTCCTAAGATCCATGACACCCAATTGATAACTCCATGAATAGGTGTCCTTTTCACTTCAATTGCAGTATAAAAGAAATTAAACAAAAGTAAGAAAGAAGATGAAGAAATTGGAAATTTTTATGGGTTTGAATTGCAATATAAAAGAAATTAAACAAAAGTAAGAAAGAAGATGAAGAAATTGGGAATTTTTATGGGTTTGAACAAATCAAGAACAAGGGTTTCAAAAACATGGGCTTCACAGTGGCTTTGTTTGCCTTGTTCCTTCATATGCAAAATTGTTTTCCTCGGTAGTTAACTGCCGAGGTTTTTCTTGGTAGTTAACTGCAGCTGGTTTTAGTTTTCCTCGGTAGTTAACTGTCGAGGGGTATTTTCGTATTTTACATGTGTTTTTCAGCCTTTGTATATGTGTCAACAACAATTTTCGGATGATAATACTAGTATGTATAGTGACTTACTGTAGATCTAACATAAAACATTTTTTTACTAGAGCTAATATAAAAAAAAATGATATCCCAAGATTATCTTTAAAGAATTATGGGAAATCAACAACCAATGAAAATTATTCATATAAATAAATTTATAAGTGGTATTTACAAACTAATTTTTATTCCACTTATAATTTTATTTCAACAATTAGAATTTTATCAATAACTTCCAAACCCATCATCGTTGTGAGAAGACCGTTCTAATCTTCAGTGGAGCTACACCCATCCATCCAAGTGCACCAATCACAAAATCAACACTCACAATGTTCATGACACACCCTTGGCATAATACAACTCAAGAGTGGATGATAAGCTGTTTTGGCACCTACAACTAGCAGTGATGCAACAAAAAATAGCATGCCAAAACTGAACAATTTTCGCTTCCATAAACCCTAAACATCACTTTTTATTTAGCCTTTCTCTTGCAAATTTATTCATGTAATTAATTTTTTTTAACAATCATGTAATTAATTTTTATTGATTGTTTGGTAAATTACTCACAGTTTTTCAAGAATAACCTAAAAAGAACCATAATTTTTATATACCTATTGTGTAAAATAGTTTTTTTATACAAAAAGCTCAATCATTTGTTTATTTACATATGTTATTCTTTTCTAATATATAAAGTATAAATTGTAGTATATTGTACTTTCTTTTATACTAGGGTAAATTTTTAAAGTCTTATGTTAACGAGCTTGTAATTTTGTTAAACACATGACATAATCCAAAAAATATAGAGTAAATTACACTCTCATTCTCTTAGAGTGTGTTTGGATGAGAGAATGTTTTGAGGGAATGTGATGTTTTGAGGGAATTTAAATACTTTGATGTGAATTTCATTGTTTGGATAATAATTTGAAGAATTTTCAAAATGATGGAAATTTATGAAGTATTTTGTTCAAGTTAAATTTAAAGAATTTCAAATGACACCTAAAAGTTAAGAATTTCAAAATTCTTCGTTGTTATAATTTTTCAAATTTTGCATTTTGGTCCTCAAATTTTCCAAAATTTTCAATTTGATCCCAATAAATTTATAAAAATTGCAAATTGACCCCTCAAAATTTTCAAAAATTATAATTTGACCCCTCAAAATTTTTGAAATTTGCAAATTGACCCCTAATTTCATTTTTCAAATTTGGCCCAAAAAATTAAAATTTATAAAAGTTGCCCAAAAATCATGACAATTTTTTTTATTTCTCCATCCAAACAATAATATTTATGATGAAAGCAATTTAATTGAATCATTTGAATTACCTAGAATTCCAAATTCTTCAAAATTTCTCAGTTACTGCATCCAAACACACTCTTAGAGAAGTTTAAATCATATTATTTTCTCTTACGTTAAAACACACATACACATTCCTCCCTTAAGAGGTAAAAATCTAGAATAAATTATATTAAAATGGGCCTCCAATTCCACTTTTACGCACAATGTGTGTTAGACTTTTGTTGCGAGCTAGAATATTAAAAATAGGAAAAAAAATATTAAGAGAAGGAAATGTAGATTATAAAATAGAATGAGAGGATAATGTAATTTAAGTTCTCTTAGAAAAGGAGAATGTAATTTTTTTTAATATATTTTACATAAGTGGGGAAGGGGTGTGTATTTTAACATAAGAGATAACAGTAGTATAATTTAACGAATTTTAGGTCGGGTGATTATAATTTATTCAAAAAAAATATTATAAACACAACAAGGATAAAAAAATTATAAAGAAAAAGCATATGATATGATTCTTCTTGACATATGCTTTGCTAATTAAACAAACAAAGCATCAAACACTAACACAAGTTACTACAATTAATAATAAGGCCATGCCTCATGAGGGTGGTAAAACAGGCTCGACATGTCGAGCTGACCCATTTAATCTACAATTTTAAGTGTACAGAGATTTTGAGCCTACCCTCTCTAGTTGGCCGTCATGTTTAGCCCATTATAAAAAGTGGGTTGTGGTGAGGCAGAACGGGTTGGCTCGATTTTTAAAAGTTTTTTCTCCTAAAAACAATATAATCATACTTTAAAGAATGAAACAATTGGACCATTCTTTATTAAAAAAGTGTTTTTTGTTATAAAAGTAATGATCCTTCTTTTATTCATACGACAAAATTTAAGGCATGAAACAAATTTAGTTCAATTATGTTCCTTTAGTTTGTAGTCAAACATTTAGTTATTTCATGTAAAAAAAACAAATGCGGAATATATATGACAATGCATTCAAACTTATTTTGGAATAAAGTTGTACCTAGTGTCTCCCATTGCGTGGAAAATAATTCTCAAGAGGATTTTGGCTAAGGACAATTTGCTTATGTGAGGAGTTACACCTACTGACTCATTGTTATGTGTGGGAGGTTGCAGTCAACCGAGGGAAGAAATGATCAATCATCTTTTTATGGAGTGTGGTTTCTTTAGCAGTACCTTGAATTTAGTTCTTCATTTGTTGGTTGTATATACTGTTCTTCGAGCTGATATCAGTTCTCATGCCCTTCAATTTGGTGGTGCTTATGCCATCAAAAAGGATATTCAATTCCGTTTTCAAGTGATCTGGTTAACATGTATTTGAGTCATATGGAAAGAGCGCAATTCAAGAATTTTCAGCAACAAGCAAAACAGTCAAAATCGGTTACTGGAATGCATCAAGCTTCATTGTTGGTGGTGGTTGAATACTTACAAACTTTATTTTTATTTTTATTTTCACTCTTGATGGTTAAACATGTCAATTTGTATTGGTTATGCTACTTTATAACAACAGAGTGTGGTTGGTTTTATTTTGTAACTTGATACCTTATTCTAGTTTCTGTTAGGCACACCTTGTGCTCGATTGGAATTTTTATTATATTATGTTTTGACTGCTCCAAAAAAAAATTTTATGTAGGAAAACCAATTGTAATTGATTTATTATAAAAAGGCGACATAAAATTATTATCATAATTACATATTTGTTTCTATGGTGTTCTTTGGAGGGGACTTAGTTGTCGATATCTTTGGAGGAAATTTATTTGTATTGATTGAATTTTTTTTTTACAATATAATATTTGATTTTGTCCCAACAACAATGATAATAATAAAAAAAAAAAAATCATTCATTTCTTTAGATGAGATCTTAATGGAAATAAAATGATTTTGAAAAATAAAATGTTGTAACAGAGGCATTTGTGAAGAAGGATGATTGGAGACAGATGATTAGTTTCTAGAAGTTTAAAAGGAGGAAGAATAGGGTTTCCTTGTGATAGAAAAGATTAGTTTTAAATTTAGAAATAAAATAAATTTAAATTTTAAAAAAATAAGTTGATTCGTACATTTTCTTGAGAAAATTAATTTATATTTTGTCATGTTTATAATGAAATATCACTTTTTTTTGTCAAGTAGCGTAATGATTATATTTTACTTTTTTTAAGATGAATAAGCGAGATGTCTCGGGTTCAAACTCCAACTCCTGCATATAATAATGCATGTCTCTGTCAACTGAATTATGCTCACGGCGACACTGCAATGTCACTTAAATTATTGAAATAGAGACAAAAATTACCAATCGGGGTTAAAAAGGGAGAGTGGCTTGCAAGTGAGGCTAATAATCTATCTATGAGTGTTCGTTATTTTAGTCGTAATTTTTTTTTTTTTTTTAATTCGGCTTAACAACCTCTCTTTTAAAAAAAAAAAAAAGATAAAATAGGGGATTAAAATCACTGTTTCAGTAATACAAAGGAATTAAAATTACATTTAAATCTTTAAATAAAAAATCACCATGAAAATCAACACATGCATGTGATATAAGTGTGGGCAAACGCATCAATGCATCGTATTTTCTATTCCATGTGTCATCACCGACAAGTTGAAGAGTGAGAATTGGGTCATGGTCTTTGTGACATGAAACAAATTTCTTTGCAAGCAAGCCTAGTAATATGAATTTTATCCTTTGTTGAAATGTAAAACGGATAAAGTGTTGAGTAATATATTTTTCATTTCGATATTTTTTGTGCGCTATAAAAATGAAAAATTGATTGAGCCGACTAAAACTGCAATAAGGGGCAAAACAGTGTTGTCCTCGTGAACTTAGCTCAGTTGGTAACAACAAATACATGATATATATAAGATTTGAGATTCAAACTCTGGCTACTACAAAAAAAAAAAGGTAAAACAGTCCTTAAGAATTGAGACCATATATCTAATTTTTCTTTATAGATATAAATCTAAATTATTTAGTCGCAGACACTTTCAAAGTATGTGTATTTCAAATATGTGTGCTTTCCTGTACAAAAAAGAAAAGAAAAAGTGTGCTTTGTACCTCAAAACTATATATTTGTGAGCTATAATTCATGTAATAACATTCTTGTGCAAAAAAGCAAAATAATACCAATTTTTAGTAAATAATAAAAGTTTAATAAATATGATCTCGTCGTATTATTGTGAAAAAATTAATGTGAAATTATATGAGCAAAATAATTTAGGATTGAATTGCTCAACTAATTTGAGTTAACGGATTAAATAAGTTGAGGATTTAAAAGTCATAGTTCAAGTTGTAGCAAGAAGAAAATTACTAACATACAAACATTTGTCATTCAAAAATAATAAAAAAATCTCCAAATTTTTTTCTTGCAAATTACTAAAATCAGGGGTGATTCCTCCCATACACAACGGGTAGCTATGGCTACCTCAAAGAAAAAAAATAAAAATGAGTAGGTATATTTTTATATTAAGCTACCCCTAATAATATATATTTGGCTACTCCGAGTTTGATTTTAGGTGAAATAATTTTTTTTGTTTGATTTTATTTACTTTTCAAGCTCATGATTATCTAATCCAGTCTTTTAGGAACCGGAGGGTGAACACAATAAATTCTTTGATTGACAATGAAAATATGACAACAATCACAATCTATCACTTCTTATCAATTTTTTTTTAACACCATTGGCCCAAAGAGATTTAACACACTTTATTAATTCTTTATTATTGTATAAACAAACCTTTTATTAACACTTTTTTTTAACTAAAAAATAAGTAATTAGTAAATTATAATTCTTTATAATCTGTTATTTTTGCCGTTAATGTATTTTGTAAAGTCCATTTTATATACGTAGTAGTTATTGTGATTTTTTTTCTCATTAGTTAAATTTACCATTAGTTTTTAAAAAGTATTTTATTTTTCTTTATATGTGGCCACCTCATAAAAATATTGTTAGCTTCACCGCCGACTAAAATACAATAATGTTGAAAAAATATAATACAACTGCGGAGGTTTTTCAAATATATTTTCTTAACAAAGTTTAGAAAAAAATAAATGTATAAAACAGTATGATTTGCATATTTGTTAAACAAATGTATCAATAAAGTAATATCACACTTGAACAACACTAAAGACTTTAATTTAATATATTGTGATCGTAAAAAAGTTTTACACATGAATCAAATCAAATGATGTATTATCACATCAATTAATGAGATATGATAAATTATGTATTTTAACTCATCAAACGAAAACTCATTTGGATCGGTCTGGACGTCTGGTGGTGTTGGTTTAGAACTTTGAAGTGTGTTTTTCTCCTTAAAGTGTTTGGTTCGATTCTCATCGGTGTCAATATGAGTGAACTAATATAAATTAAACTACCAAGTAAAAGTATTTTTAAATAAAAGAAATTTGAAGAATCATTTTTTAATAATATAAATTAAACTACTAAGTAAAACTGTTTTTAAATAAAAAAAATGTCATTTGAATCACTTAAAATGAACATTTCTTCAAATAACATATAAGTGATTCAAATAACATATTTAAAATAAATTTCATTAAATAAACACAAGGCATATGATAATGCTTTTAGTTTTCATATGTTGAATCTTTTGTAACACTTATTTTGAAACCGTTTTCATAAGTGTTGGCTATGTAAATGAGGAAAAAACTTAAGGTGCATTTTATTTTCTAAGCGTTATTTTAAGCCTAAAAATAATCATTTTTGGTATTTTCTCTTTGAATTTAAATTGGGCATAACGTTTCGTCACTTTTGGGATCAAAGTTTGCCATTTTAGAGATAAATATGGAGTTGAACCAAAATTATAACAATGTGTGAAATCAGAAAACTTAAAATCGCGATTTAAAATAGGGAGACTAAAATCTCATTTCAAATAAAATAAGAGGACCGTTTCAAAAAATAAAAATATAACATAAAAGGATAAAAAATGCATTTAGTTTTACTTTATTATTGGAGTGTAGGTGAAGTGGTAATTTCAAAGTGAAATTACAATATGGACCAAAGTTTTTCCAATGTTTTGCTTTTAAGTAACTTAATTATTAGATTCACACACTTTAAATGTAAAGAAATCTGAAATCTCATATTCGAACTACTTCTACATTTCAATGTCATTGCAACTACGAAGATGAGTTATACTTCTTGGATAGTTTCCAATGTTTTAGTTCTAATAATATATTACTTTTTAACGACTATAAATGAGTTTCGTTTTTAAACAAGTGTGAATATTTAAGAATCCAGTGATGGATTCCAAAATTTTAAGAGAAAGAGAATTTGAGAATTTTGATCATTGGATTAACTTGACTATACAACAATTACAATACAACAGAATTGATCTATTAACTATTAACAAGCTATAGTTAATAGATAATACCCCACCCCCAAGGGACTTGGTGGTATGTGAACATCACGAAGGCCTACTTTGGATATAAAAATATGAGAATTTTTATGAATTCGGCTCTTTACTCAAACTGTTTCGCTCATTCGCAAAGTAAATGTCCAAAATATCCTTATGTGACTTATGTCACGCCGCGTTATTGAAGTAGATAAAATAGTCACAAGGAAGGGGAGGTTTGAATTGTGACCCTTTGAAAATTAACCTGCAACCTAAAATTAATTTTCAAGTGGTTTACTTGGAAAAGTTAAATTAGTAAAATTGCTTCAGAACGTTCTGACATTCTTGTGCAGATTATGCAGAAACTGATTTAATCAAGTAACTGTGTTGTGTGTGTATAGTGTATACTGAATTTAAAAGAGTAAATGGAAGAGAAAGAACACACAAAAATTTATAATGGTTCACCCAATGTGGGTTAGTCCACTCCTCACAATCTTGTGAGAGTTTCCACTATGATGTTTGAGATAACCTCTCAAATCCTGCACTTTACAATCTTGTTCACCTGAACAATTACATCAACTGTATTCTCTAAGCCTCAGCAGGCTTGTACCTTCTTGCTAAGTTACCCACTAAGACTTATGCACCTTCAGCTCAAACTAACACTTTAGTACCCCTAAAGTTGGATGAGACTTTACAAGATGTTTGGAGCTTGAATGATTGAAATCAGACAAGAGAAGAAAGGAAGAGAACTTATCTTTAACAAGATAAGAAAGAATTGATTTACACTACTAGCAACATTTTGAGATCTCAGTGATGATCAATTCAGAGAAGAATGGGAGGAGAACTTATCTCTAACAAGATAAGAAAGAATTCATTTACACTTAAAAAGACTTCTTGGAATCTTTGTGATGATCAATTCGAATGTTAAAGCTTCAAACAATCTTTGTTGTTTTCTTGTATGCTTTGCAATGGTGCAAGTAATGTTGAGCCTTTGATCTCTATATATAGAGTTTTTGGGCTCATATAGCCGTTGTAGGGTGTCCAATGGTGTTATGCCACGTGTCCTGGGCCCCACAAACTTTTAATTGAAACTCTGGGTGAACATTCTGACCATCAGAATGTTGTTGTGTTTTCCAGGATGAACATCAGAATGTTGCCGTGTTCTTCATTAGAATGTTGATATTCATAATGTTCTTCATCTGGGTTCATCAATGATGAAAGTATGATGAGTTTATGGGCTTGTTCAATGCATGACATAAGATTTGTTAGGCTTTATCCACAAAAAGTAACTTCTTCATATGCATTCAAAAGTTGCTTGATAAAGTAGGATAAAGTTGAACCAAATATGCCTTGAACATTGTGCAGGAGAGAGAGGATAGTGGATTTGCAGCTTCAGGCCCATGCTTCTAAGAGATTTGCTTGATTCTGATTAGAGGACATGTCTATCTCTGAGCAAGATCTCCTTTTGCTTTGCTTGCTAACTTTTCACCAACTACATTGTTCATAGTTAGAAGCATGTGCAGAGATGAACATTCTGACCTTCAGAATGTTCATTTGTTCTTACTTTAGGATGATTTGTAAGACTAACTTTTGATGTAATCAATCCTAATAGTAGATACATAACTGAAGTGCAGTAATTTTAATCTCTAGGACAATATCCTCTTTGGAATATTCCTAGTACTTCAAGTGTTCATAGTCTTGAATGAACCTTGAAGATCTTTTTGACATTATTCTTGTAAATGCCTTTATTTCTTGATTGATCCATGTAGATGTACTTTACTAGACATTTTATTCATGTCACTTGTACTTGCATGTTCTTCATGTTCTTGATGATTCTAGGTTTGCTTATGAACAACCTTCTGAACTCTCATCAGAAAGTTATGATCAACTCACTGATCAACATTTTGAACTAACTTTCTGAACCTCAGAATTAGTTCATGAATTGCAAATGTTCTTTGATTTCTTGTATCTTGGTATGATTTAAACTTTGTTTGTGTCTTGGTTAATCACTCAAGAACGCACAAATACCAAAAACTATCAAATTCCATTAATCCTTTAATCTCCATAGATGTCTTTAATGATTTCTTGATCCAAAGTCAAAATCATTGTCTTCATAAGATATGTTCATGTCACATCTGTTCTTGGTGTGGACATTGATTTACAAGTTTGATCTAATGAAACTTCTGAGCAACCTTCTGAACTCCTTCTGGGTTCAAACATATGAACTTCAGAATGTTTCTTCTGGGTTCATTCCTTTTTGACGGTTGTACTTTGTGCTGAACATTCTGATGTTCTTCAACACTTTGAATCCTATGAATGTTGTTTATTTATTTCCTTCAAAAACTACTTGAAGCATATAAATGAGAGATCATTTGTTTTGACAAACAAGATGATTCTTTCTTTAAAGTCCAAAAGAATATTTCTTTGCATCTAGTTCATCATTGTATGTAACTGATGACTTTAAATATTCTTGTTTATCCATGAAGTAATCCTTTATTATTTCTGGATATATTCAGGGTTAATGTTCATGATTATTATGAACTCAATTCATATAAACATTCTGATCTTTGTTCATATGAACATTCTGAACTCTGAACTTCTTATCTTCAGAAGCTTTGGAAGTGTGATACTTTGAGGAGGTTTTGAGAACCTTCCTAGCCTGTATGCATATTTCCTTTTATCATATAACATAAAACTCAATGTGAGTTTTGTCACATAACTTCAAGCACATTCTTGTGTAGCTTGTGATGTAAGTTCTTCAATCATGATTCTTGAGCTATGAATCTTCATGGAGATATGATATTGTTGTTTCAACTGATGATATACTCATTCTTTCATTGTTGAGTAGATATAATGCATTTATCAATGTGAGTGGCTTCTAGCTTATCCACTTATGTGATTCCTGTTCTTTTAACAAAAATTCAAAAGCAAACATCAGTAGATCACCATTCATAAAACTTATCATTTATTCCACGAGGTTTGGTATCATTAAAACATTCATCAAAAAGATTTTTGCTTCAACAGTTATAGCTTAGCGTGAGTTAACTCGTGCTAGTTGGCCGGTGGTTACAGCTCAAGAACACACGTTTTTTGGACGGTGGTCAATGCATTTTAATGGTTTTTACACGTTTTTTTTAAAGTTTAAATAAAATAATATAAAGTTATGTATGCGCCACTTAAATAAATTTGAATATGCGCCACTTAACTCAGCGTGAATTAGAATAAAAATTGCGTATTGAATAAATTCGAATAAAGTTACGTATTAAAAAAATTGAAAAAAGGCCTAATTAAACTCAGCGTGAATTCGAATGAAGCTGTATATTGAATATTAAAATCAGCGTGAATTCGATTAAAGTTGTGTATTGAATAAATTCGAAAAAAGGCCTAATTAAACTCAGTGTGTATTCAAAAAAACGTATTCTTGACCAAATACCACCAGTCAACCTAGCGCAAGTTAAGTCACGCTAGTGTGTTAACCTTGGTGTGAGTTAACTCACGCTATTGTTAACCTTTGCCTAAGTTAAGTCACGCTATTGTGGCCGGTTTTTCATGCATTGTACAATAGTTTTTACACGCTTTTGTTAATTTTTGCATTTGTTTTATGATTGTGTATTTAATTAAAAAATTCCGATAAATTAAATAAACAAAATAGATTAAACTCAGCGTGAATTCGAATAAAGATGCGTATTGAGTGTGTTGTTTGAAAATGAGGTAGAATGAGGCTCTGCCTGGGCTAAGAACAGCACGTAGCGTGAGTTAACTCACGCTGCGTGAGCTAACATGCGTAAGGGTAAATATGGAATTTCACTTGGAAATGAGCGAAACCATTTAGAAAAAGAGCAAAATTCAATTTTTATTCCCATCTTCTTGGTTTCTCATGCGCCATGTAATACTCTAATTTATAGAAACCAAACAGTGTAAAAACACCCGAAAACATATAGAATTTTAGAATCCAAATCAGATGATAACAGTAGAAAAAGCAACAATTCAAAAATAATCTATTAACTACGAAGGCCCAACTCGATCACTTGAATTCCCTAACACCCTTATTTGCTAATTTATTTTGGTATCGTCGAGGAATTGTTGTTTATATATGCAAGTAGAGGTGTTCATGGGTTGAGTCAACCTAGAAAATCCGATCAAACCCATTCAAAAAACTCAAAAAAATGGGTTCAGTTTGGTAATTGGGTGGGTATGGTTTCTAAAAATGGAAAACCCATAAAAATAAATGGGTTTCAGGTAAAATCAGACCCAAACCTACTTACCCAATAATGTTAATATTTTTTATCTTTATTTTCATAGGGTAGAAGAAAGTTATATTTCCAAAACATACACATTGTACCCTATATATTGAATATCAAAACATATTAGAGTTACAAATTAATATGTTGCACTTTTTAGTTATTTTGATACTAATGCAATTTTATGTCATGCAACTTTAGTTTGTTGCAAGTATTTTATGATGAAGTTTATTATTTGATATTCTATGATGCATAAAATTATAGTAAAATAAGGTAAACATTTTTTTTAAGAAAATCAAAAAGTAGAGTACTATTTTAAAACAAAATTATGATGACTTGTCATTTATTCATTTAATATTAAAAAAATAGAAAAATAAGTTGGGTAACCCATTACCCAATCCAACCAAACCCAAAAATTAGTGGGTTTGTCCAAACCCACCCAATAGTATAACGAGTGGTTATTTTATCTCACACAAACCGAAATACCCTATTTAGTTTGATTTTAAGTTTGGTCAAACCCAACCTAAACCCACCCACGAACACCCTATATGCAAGTTGTAAGTGGTGCAGTGCTGCAAATGAAAGTGTAATTTATGTTATTAGATACATTGATCATTAGTCATGACTTCTAATTAGTGGGGATATTGTTGATTGGTTGGATCGGAGTAAACATGAGGATCTGTTTTGTTTTTTGTTGCTATTTATAAGTTGTGGGCGACATGACTTTTGAAGCCAAACACCATTCTCTTGTTCAGGTTGCGATCTAGGTTAGCAAGTTCAACTGCAATTTTATCAAGTTGTAGAACAAATAATTTTTTTTTTTTAAAGGAGAACCTCTAGTTCCAATGATGTATCATTCAAGGTTTTAAATAACGGCTGTGCAGTCACATTACAAATTTGCGATTTCGGTTGTTTCGAATGTTGCACTACAAATTATAGTCATCACGAAATGAATTAATCACAACATCGTACAAATTTTACTAAAATTACTTATACTATCTTATAATGTATAGCTTAATTTCTCAATATTTCTTCATAATTTCACAATGTAATTACTTTCAAAAAATTTAATAAATTTGATTTTTATAAAAATCAAATTAACCATTAATAAATTACCAATTTCTTTTCTTTGAATTGGAGGGATTGGATCTTTAACAATCTCAACAGCAAGAAGATGGGAGCACACAAAATGGAGTGGCAAACTATCTTTATGGTAACATGTTGGCACTTGTGGACGTGGAGGAATAAGAGCATTTTTGAAGAGGAGTTCCATAAACCTTTTAATCCAATTGATGTGATTCTTATGATGGCTATGGAGATTGATAACAGCGAACAAACACACGTAACTGGATGACCTCAGCTTACTTACACTATTTTCATTGGATGGAAGACATCCCAAGAGGGTTGGGTTAAACGTCACTCTGACGTGGCACATAAAAGCTCAGTTAATCTCTCGGGATGTGGTGGCCTTCTCCGTGATAGCAATGGAAATTGTTTGAATAGCTATGCTCGTAAGATAGGTTCATGCGACGCGTTACATGCAGAGATGTGGGGCATGTATATTGGTATGGATATGGCTCGGAGACAAGGGATCACACACTTGCAAGTGGAAAGTGACTCATCACTTTTAGTTTACATGGTAACAGGGAAATGTAACATCAATGGCAATGTTCCTACCTTGATTGAGCGCATTTGTGACCTAAGGGACATGAGTTGGCATGTTCATATCAACCATACATAGCGTGAAGGAAACAGATCAGCAGATTGGCTAACTAATTTTAGTCTATCTTTCGACACATTTGATTTACAAATGATTGAGACTCCTCCTAGAGAGCTTCAATGTCTCCTTTTTGATGACATTTCTGGCGCTTGCATGCCTCGAAATGTTCGATTAATCGCTTAATTTTCTTTTTCTTGGGCTCTACCTTCTTTTTTGTACCAAATTTTGTTCTTTCTAAATTTTAATGGTTATAGAAGAGGCAAGAGCATAAAATAACCCATTGATACAATAAGTTTTTAAATCCGGTAAACATCTTGAATTTGGGTTTAATTTATGTGCTCACTTTTCAATCCCTAAAAATTACAAAACAATATATTTTTAGTTCCTCATTAAGGCTATGTTTGAATTGGTGGTAAGTGATGGAATGGAATGGAGTGGGATGGAGCCACATTCCATTGTTTGGTTTTGTAAAAAAAGAATGGAATGGAATGTGATGGAACTCATTCCATCAAATACCATTCATTTACTCAATTTTTCATTCCCCCAATTTTAGGGTGTATCTAATGGAATGGAACACATTAATAATACACTTACAATTTTGTCCTTATTTTTTCTATTATTTTTTTTTAAAATTCAAACAACTTCGCTTTTTTTGTATTATCTTTTTCTATTATCGAATGGTAGTAGTAATACAACTAAACAAAAAATTGTTGTTGGATACGTTGTTTATCCCTACAATGGTAAAGCTTCAATTTCGATAAAATAATATACATGCTTGTTTCTTGTAAATTTCATGTTATTATATGTTGAATGTAAGCAGTAATTTTTGGAAATTCTATCAAAACAATATGCTTGTATTTAAATTGTTTCCTGGATGCACCCAACCCTGAATAGCTTCTGAAGAAATAATTTAGACTTTTTGCTAGAAATAATGTAGGCTAGTTTACAAATCTCATGTTATTATATCCTGAATGCATAAAGTGGTATCCATGTTTCACAATTTCATGATTTTATTTACGAGTTCATGATTAAAGTTGATTTTATGTTTTTATTCTTGGATCTATATAAATATTAAGGATTTAGATTTTTGTAGTTGAAATCTTTTGTCAAAATTTCTGCAAGATTTACATATCAACCATGAAGTATGTTAAATATTATTTTTTTTAATTGTTATTAATGTTTATTCTACATATTGATGTTTTTTTAAATAAAAGGGTAAAATTGGAATAAAAAACTTATAACTCATTCCGTTCCGTCGACTTTCTAAACAATGAAATGGAAAATTAGCTCCATTCCAACATAAAATATCCAAACAGTGGAATGGTATCATTATTCTATTCCGTTATGTTTCGTTCCATTCCGCTCCGTTAGTTTTAAGTCATCCAAACAGAGCCTAAGAACTGAAAATATCTAGTTTTGTATTTTTTTTTGGACTAAAAAATGGATACATTGATTAAAAACACACTTTACCCGTTTTTTTATAGAGTAACAAAATTTTCTACTTTTTTGGACTATTTTTATAAATTAGTAAGTTTTAGAATAAATTGTAAATATATAATACAAAGTAGTTTCCAAAATGAGAATGTTAAAAGATTTAGGTAAAAAAATTGGAAAAGTTGAGGAACCAATTTCGAAATATGAAAAATAAAGAGCAATTTGCAAATTTTAAATTTTAGGAACCAAAATATGAAAATTTATAGGACCATTTTACAATTTTGTTTTTAAATTTATATGGACCAATTAAAAAAATAGGGACCGATTTATAAATTTGAAAAATAAATAGAGACTTAATCGTAAATTTTGAAACATATAGCAAACAATTTGTCTAAATTGAAAAAATTATAATAATCAATTTGAGATTTATTATACAAAATAAAAAGATATTTTATGTTCATAGTTTTTAGGTGTATTTGAAATTTCTTAAATTTTGATTTGACAAAATATTTCACAATTTTAAAAATTCTCTAAATTTATTATTTAAAAATTGAAATTTGGTTAGAAGAATTTAAATTTACCACTAAAATTACATCACTTTCAAAATCGTGTTCACCCAAATTTTATCTCATTCAAAAGGGGTCAGATAGATTAAGTTATACTATAATATTATATCGTAAATTATATTTTGATCTAACTCATCAATCTTTAAGTTTTTTCTTTATAAAAACTTTGTCTTTATCAAATATGTGATATAAATAGCAGATATTGTGTCAGTTGAAATGAAAAAATTATGTTAGGTCTCAATAACCGACATAAAACTTTATCGAATCTTTGTGACATAAATTAAATATGCCTAGACTAATAATGTTAATTAAACAATACTAGTAGAATTATTGTCATTTTCATTGTAACCATATTTTAGTGTAGGAGGCACAAGGGGCACGTGATGGTGAAGGGAAGGAAGGATATAGTGTCAGCAAGCATGCATGTGTCACGTGTGTGAGCGAGTGCTACCCTCGTGTCAAAAGCCTAAACGACGGTGGTCAATAACACGTGTTGAGAATCAATGCTTGTTCAATTTTTTCATTGTTTTTTCGGACATATCCTATCCTAATCTTAGAATCCCATACTAAGAAAGAATAATAACGTGTCTAACTGTCACGTGACCTGCGGGGGTTCTTGCTTTCAATGGAGGATTTCCTCATCTCCGCAACTAATTTCAAAAGAGTCAAAGACACAAAAATTATTGATTTTTTTTTTTTTGCTGAGAGGATTGTATTGGCTTATTATTTATATAAAAATATTATACAAATATATTTTTATTTTGAAAAATGAAGAATTATTGATACCAAATGCATGCAAGAAGATTGGAAGAAAAACAAGGGCGTAGTTTTTGACAACATTAAGGACATTCGGAATTTTTGGATTGATTATGGAGGGAGAGTTAGATTTGGAATAAGAAAACAATATATATACATAAGAGCAAAAACGGCTTAGCACCTTCTTACAAGTATGTTTGTTGCAGAGAAGGCTTATGAAAATCAAACGAATAAAACAATCAAGCCAACAACAGAGGTCGGAACTAATTGTCCATCGGGGATAACGGATAAGACTTATAAATATGGGTGAAGTTTGGATACTGCGTGAAATAAACAACCATATGTTGATATCTCAATGAAAATTATCAAAAAATTCAAATGCCAAAAAATTGGAAAAACTTTAAATGTGATATTTAAAACTAAAAAACTTTAAGAATCACAATATGTGATGGATCGGATTTTGGATGGTGTGAGAGTAATTTAGGGCAAAAACCGAAAAGTGCTAGAATGTCCGAGGGTTTCTAGTTTTGCTTATATACATGTCTGGGTGAAATTTGTTTTCTTGATTAAGATCATATAATCCGAACTGTGGTAAAATGCACACGTGAGAAGACTGGAGGGTGGGAAAAGAGTTTTCTATTTTATGATTGCTTTGGAACTTAAATATATGTTTGTATTGGGCTTTACTTGGCCCATTTGATTTTTAGGGTTTTTAATCAAGATTCAGGCCTCAATAAGTTCAGTTTCAGGAAATTTTACCTTGTACCCCTACATCTGGACCTTCACCCCTACAAATTACCAAAAATTCCAATTTTACCCTTTTTATTTTTCACCGTCACCATCAATATTTATGTGTTCACCCACGCATGGCATTCCAAGCACGTGTTTTCCAGAAAACTATTTAAAGCATTTCCGGTATGCAATGTTTGTTACTTCTTATGCACAGCGAACGAGTTGAATTTTTTGTGAGGCAAATAAAAAAAAAGTGGTTTTCAAGTTCTTGAATTGAATCTCATATAAGCTAACAACTATTTACAGTTATTCCTCTGCGATACTATATCGAAAATTATACCATAATTTATCTCATATTTCCAGAAGTAATAAATACGATTGTAAAATATGAAGAAATTAAATTAAAATGAAGAACCAAATCGTATCAGTACTCAGAAAAATGCCATGTTCATGAAACTTCATCGGAACCAATATTATTGCCATAGAAACTTACCTACTAACTAATATGCATAGAAGTAGCACCTATATATAAATGTTCTATTCCCAATCCAAACCACACGCAATCTAATTAGGTGTGAATATGGCTATGGTTAAGAAATCCCTAAATTGATTTCACATATAAATACGTATGCTTCTAACTTGTAATTCTCAGAATTTAATGCTTAATTAGAACTCACCTGTTAAGAGAGTCAGCAAAGAAGAGAAGGATTGGGGACTGTTCTTGTTGTTATTCGGGAGGTCAAGTGTGAGTGAGGGTTTTGGTTCTGCTCGTGAAGCAGAAAGTGGAGAGGTTATGAAAAGTTTTCTCCCCTAATTGTTGACTTGGCCTACAAGTTATTACTATTATTATCATTAATAATAATAATAATTCTATTTTTATAGCCTTGATTACAAAAATTCATAGTCCGCAGCGTCTCAATGATTCCAGGCCTATTTCTTTAGTGGGATGTTTATATAAGGTTTTAGCAAACAGACTGCGTATGTGATTGGTAGTGTGGTTTCAGATACTCAGTCATCCTTTATCCACGAGAAGCAAATTTTAGATGGAATTTTGATAGCCAATGAAGTTGTGGACGAAGTTAGGCGTCGAGATAAGGAACTTATTATGTTTAAAGTCGATTTCGAAAAGGCGTATGACTCAGTGGATTTAAAGTATCTTGATGATGTTATGATGAATATGAATTTTCCAACTCTTTGGCGGAAATGGATTTTGGAATGTGACGGGACGGCAACATCGTCCGTTCTTGTTAATGGTAGTCCAACATAAGAGTTTCCTATTAAGCGGGGCCTCCGTCAAGGGGATCCTCTTTCGCCTTTTTTATTTTTGTTCGCTGCTGAAGGCTTCAATGTTTTAATGAAGGCGGTGGTGGAGGCTAATTTGTTCCACGATTATGATGTTGGCAGCAATGGTGTTGTCCTCTTAACTCATCTTCAATTTGCGGACGACACACTTATTTTTGGTGAAAAAAGCTGGTTAAATGTCCATACAATGTGGGCGGTCTTGCTGTTGTTTGAAGAGGTGTCGGGACTAAAGGTAAACTTTCACAAAAGTATGCTGACAGGTGTCAATGTTCCTCAATCGAGGTTGATGGAGTCGGCATCAGTGATAAATTGTCGTCAGAGGGTGCTTCCTTTTGTGTACTTGGGCCTTCCCATTGGTGGGGATTCAAGGAGATTCAGTTTCTGGAAACCCGTAGTTGATCGAATTGTGGCTCGTCTGTCGTCGTGGAACAATAAGTTTCTTTCTTTTGGTGGCCGACTGATTCTTCTGAAGTCTGTCTTGTCCTCTCTTTCGGTTTACTTTCTTTCCTTTTTCAAATCCCCTGCATGTATAATTTCTTCCATCGAATCTATTTTTAAAAGTTTCTTTTTTGGGAGGGGGGGAGGATAATAGGAAAATAGCCTGGATTAAGTGAGAGTCTATTTGTTTACCAAAGGAGGATGGGGGATTGGCGGTTAGGAGGATCAGAGCTTTTAATTTTTCTTTGTTGGGAAAATGGTGTTGGAGGTTGTTGACGGAGAAGGAGAGCTTGTGGTATAGGGTGTTGAAAGCCTGTTATGGGGAGGTAGGGGGCAGATTAGGGAAGGGGGTCGTCATGACTCGGTTTGGTGGAAAATGATATGTCGTGTCCGAGATGGGGTGGGTGAAGGGGTTGGTAATTGGTTTGAAGAGAACATTAGGAGGGTGGTAGGTAATGGACGGGATACCTTATTTTGGTATGATAGGTGGCTTGGGGATGTGTCGTTAAGGGTCAAGTTTCCGCGCCTTTTTGATTTGGCGGTGGAAAAAGAGAGCTCGGTGGAGGATATGTGGAGGCGTGGTTGGGACGGTGATGGGGGGCGTGGGTGTGGAGATGTCGTCCGTTAGCGTGGGAGGAGGAGAGTGTGCTCTGTTCTTTTACATAACATTGTTTTGCAGGATACTGTTTATGATTCTTGGCGGTGGCCTTTAGATCCAGTTTATGGTTATTTGGTGCGGGGAGCCTATCGACATATTACTTCATCAGGTGATTTGGTGGATAAGACCCTTGTGGAAGATTTTTGGCACAAGCAGATCCCTTCAAAGGTATCTATCCTGGTGTGGCGCCTCTTTCACAACAGAATTCCTATGAAAGACAACTTGGCTCAGCGTGGTGTTATTTCACTATTTGACACGGCGTGTTCAGCTGGGTGCGAGTTACCTGAGTCGGCTTTACATATGTTTATCCTTTGCAATGTCGCTGGTGAGCTTTGGTATTAAGTACTAAACTGGTTAGACATTTATTTTGTGCATTCTGGTGAGTTTCGACATCACTTCATTCAGTTCAAAAAGATGGGAGGTATGTCTAGATCTTCTCATTTGTTCTTCCAAGTTATCTGGTTTGCAACTATTTGGGCAATATGGAAGGAGAGAAATAATCGTGTATTCAGAAACATGGTTTCCACTCCTTATTCTCTTCTTGAAAAGGTTAAGGTTAATTCTTTCTTATGGTTGAAATCTAATCAGGTGGCGTTCAATTATAGCTATCATGATTGGTGGAATCACCCCATTCTTTGTATGTGTGTTCTTCTGTAATTTATTTTGCTTTTGGACTGCTGGTTTTTTGGTGGCACAATGATCTTGTAAATACTTTGTTCTTGGTGCCGGTGTTCCTTCTTTGCACACCTTGTGCATGAGGCTTCACCGTTGGTTAATATATCTCATTTTGATTTGTTCAAAAAAATTATTATTATTATTATTAAGTTTTTTGAGGAAATTATTATTATTATTATTATTATTATATTAACATAAGAGCTTTACAACTTAATTATTTTTGGATTAAACTAAATTAGCCCACCTAAATTGACATCGGAGAGAATAGAACCTGAGACATTGAGGAGGAGCACACTCCTAGATTCCAAGCCAATACCACCAGATCAATCCAATTGGATTTTTACAACTTAATTATCAAGAGGTTGCTTTGCAAAAAATGAGTAACTTTCGTCTATAAATACTAAATTCGTGCAACCAATTGTGTCCTTACATGCCTGCGAATAAAAGGGGTTAAACCCCAAAGAAACTAGAAACCTCTAGAAATAACGGTACAAGTGGCATCCGTCAACAAAACATTTGAAATAAAAGTTGGAGGAAATTCAAACATCCTAAGATTAGAACCTAATCTCAATTCATATTTGACTAGTCGGTCTGCAACTTGATCAACTTTTTGATAGATTTGAGTCTACGTAATGATTTATAAATTATCGATTTATAAATCATCGTTGATATTATCAAATGTTCTTTAAAAATGTCTTATAAGTATGAGTTGAAGAGTATCTTGACAGAGAAAACTAATCCCTAGATTGGGACATTCTTGACTTGAAATTTTTTTGTATTTTTTTTTTTTAATGAAAATGATTTAATTGTTTCTTTCATGTTAATAGTGTTAGTATTTATCTTAAGACTATGTACACAGGGAAAACACTTTTAAGATATTTTTTACAAGTTTCCTCAGAAAGATGATTTTTACAAGTGTCAAACAGCAAAGACACTGTTACCACATCATCTTAAAATATGTGATGTACTTATAAACGACTTCGATGTGTGTGTCAAATGTGATACTGTGCTTTTAGCATTATCTTAAAAAATAATTAGTTAATCAAAACAAAAAAGTAAAATTTAACTCATGCTACACCATGTTGGTATAAAAAGAATGAAGTATGTTAAAAACAAAGAGCAAAAATGTTAAACGACAAACTCAATTCTACATAATAGAATGAAACATTTGCAAATCAACGGTGTTGAATTTAGTGGAGGTATCTAGACTTCCACGACCTATGGAGCCTTAAATTCCAGTTATGAAAGGTATCCATATTAATTTTTGGTCGAATACGTCTCAACCTGATTATGTCAAACAAAAGAAATTTATGAGAAGCCAAAATATTTTTGTTAAAATCACATTTGACATGAGATATGATACAAACAAACATATACTTAAAAAAATAATATTGTTGATTAAGTTGGAGGAACAGATTTTTGGGGGGAAGGGTAGTAGGAGTTAAAATGGGGGGATGTAAGTGAGTAAATGATGATGATTGAGAGAGAAGGGAATTGGGGCCGTATGTGGGACTTGGTTGTCCTCCCACGCCAGTTGGTTGTATGCATCTCTTCATTTTTGTTATCTGAGCACTCCCGTTTCCCAATAACTTTCATTTTACTCGTGTTTGAGGATGTAGGGTAAAGGAACGACTCTTTACTGTGGTTGTGCCCTCCATGTTTACCGTATACAAGAATTCCATGCATGCTTTCTCTTCTCAAGTGGTCATAATACGAGTAACTGAACTTCCCAACATCTTCTTTAGCTTGATTGCCAGCCACAACATTATAATTTATTGCTAATTAATTTTTAATTTGAGAACAGTAATACATCATCTTAAAGTAATAGCAAAGAAGATAAAATTTAACCATATTTTAATACTACAAGTCATTTTGACATTTTCATACAATAAAAAATTGTAGTGATGTATTTTTTTTAAAGTGACTTATAATAAAATATGGAGTGAGTATTTACTAACCAGACTCAAACATTGAAAGAAGTATTTAAATATTAGCACAAAATTTACATACAATATGTGCAGTTCTTTTTTTTCTCTCTCACAAAAACGTTGTAGTTTTTAAAATAAATAAAAATTGTATCTATGTGAGAGGAACCACAAAAACAATATGTGATGTGACCGTGGAGGTAAGTTTTGTCTTTGAAATTATCCACCAAAGAGGTGCAACTAAAATTGAGTTTAATTCTATAAAACTGATCGACTTATAAACACATTATTGGACCATCTTTAACATCTTTGCTGTACATTTTTAACATCCTTGCATATATTATATGCACCTTAGTGGGAGAATTGAGAAGTGTATTGAAAGATTAGTAGTAAGGGTAAGGGGAAAGTGGCACGGTGGGCGATGAGAATGTTTTTCTCTTTATTCCCATAACGGCGGCAGCACACGCCGAAAGGTGGTAACAAGAGGCTACACGCGTAACGTTGGCAGTGGTCCCATGAGTGTCGCACCTTGTGCCTCTTCTTTCTGCTCTGGTCCGGTCCCTCACTTCCAGGCCACTACTGTACTCAACACAACTTTCATTTTTAATATAAAATCAGATTTTATCTGTAAAGTCAAAATTCAGCTCATTTCCATATATATATATTCTTATTCTTATCGTACTAGTAGTATATATTTTCAGATATACTAGTACTAGTACTGGTATATAAAACTGTATATTCTGCCTTTGAAAAACATTTTGTCACAATAATAATTCGATGGAAAAGAAGAAGTTGAGATTTTGTGATGCGGTTGGTGTCCCTTGATGGGACATACCTGTATTGCGTGCTTATAATTTAAGCTATGCTGATTATTTACTTTATTACCTTGATTGATTCCATTATATCCAAACTAAAGCTAAAGCATTACTACTATTATTAGTTTCTCTTTTTTGTTTTGAAAATGAAAAATCTAAAGATACATGACTTTGGGACTCCTAGTAACTAATTAAAAATCGATATTTTTTAAACGGCACTCAGTATTCTATACCGGACTCTTAAAAAAATAAAAATTAATAACAGACTGAGGAGGGTCGATTATGAATTGATTTTGATTGAATGATTAAGTCCCATTGTTTAAGAGGCATTGTCTAATTAAGATCTTTTGTCTAATTAAGAATATGAGTTGCGGGATGGTGAAGAAACCATCGATCACTACCATTGATCTGCCACTAATACGATCCCTTTTCTTTAAAGTTTAAAAATCCAAAAAAAAATTCGTTTGAACTCTGCATTAATCTAGGGTTAACTTTTTTAACCCATGGTGGACAAGTTTATAAAAGAAGGAAATGCAAACATGGTGGGCCAATACACTTTTTTATTGACTTTGGATATTCAATTTCGGTGATTACATTGACTTCATGCTCTTTTTTGTTCTTAAGTAAATTTTTGAGAAAAAGAATCGCCCCTTTTACATTCATAATTACATCACATCATATATAGCACTAGTAAAAAAATGCCCCAAGGTTTGAAACGAAAAAAAAAAAGAGGCAGGGAACGAAAAAAAGGCGTGTTCATGTTTGTAATTTAGGTTGTAAAGCAATTTAAAGTTGGCTCTCAACTCAAGAAAAATTAAAGATGATTTGTTTTGCTGCTCAAGCTCATATATCAAACTAATTAATCAAGAATTAATGGAATGGAGAATGAGAGCAATTTGCTCTGTAATTTCTCATTTATGATGAAATGAAATTTGATTACAAGAATGAAATCTGAGTATTTTTTTCTTCTTTTCAATCAAACATAATATGAAAACAATTTTCGCTATTCAAGGTTAACTATCGATTAGTTTTAAACTTTTTAATTTGTTGTTCAAAATGTTGGGAAATCCGAAAAGTTTTAGGAAAAACATCGGACTAATAAATTGATCAAGACTATAAAAAGACTCTCACATCATATTTCCATCTAAAATATCGAGATGCATGACATATGTGTTACATCTGACTTATTTATATATTCTTAACAACAATAACATGCGTATATACCCAACATTTTCTAACACTCTTTCAATAATTTATTTTATCTTTATGTCTCTCTTTTTATCACATCACAAACCGATCATATCTATAAAAACACTCTACATTATGGTTTTCTCTCTTAATGTGTATACATTTCATAGGGTGTACACCAAACAATTTTCTATTCTTAATTTAGCGGATCCCCATCCAATTCCTAGTCAATGAAACACTTAAATTTGAACTATATGAATGTACATGTGTTTTACTCTAGTAATTAATGTGGAATTTATATTCATATCAGTTATACTATTAGACTCAATTATTTGGTAGCAGCGTGTTGACGAATCAATTAATTTATGTTGATTTTTCTAAAGTCCTCCTAAACTTTCTCTACTTAGAATTTATCTAGAAATTAATTGATGAGAAGGAGGAGAATCCCTCAACAAACACACACTAATAAACTTGAGCGTCTTCCAGTTCCAGCTTAATTATGAGTTCAGTATTTTTTTTTTCTTTTTTGGCCAAAGTACTTACGTGTTGCATACTTTGTGTTTGATGAGATGGCTTGGGGTACCTAGGTAAAATTGTCAAAATAGAGTATATAATACGGGGTGTGGACTACTTGGTTCAAAAGGAATTAACTAACTTCTCCCGCATAGCATGCAAAGAACTAGGGTTGGCAAAACGGGCCTGGCCCGTTGGGCCAGCCGTTTTAACCCGCCATTTTAGACGAGCTGTGGTGAGATTTTGAGTTCATCTCTCTAGTTGGCCCGTCCCTTTTAAACCCGCTGAAAAAACGGGTCATAGCGGGGTGGGGCGGGGCGGCCTGCGGGCTTATTAAACTTTCTTTATTTACTATTGGTGACCGAATTTTTAATTTACACACCCCATAAACAATTGGGTCAAATGATACAAACTCAACCTCAAATTGTCTCACACTCTCTGATAGTGATAAGTGATAACTGATTCACCACTAGTCCACTACCTCTAGAAAAAAATTGATTCACCACTACATTATATTGAGACTTATTTCAAATTGTTGGATTTACTTTGTAATTTGTTTTATGTTGGATGTATGGTGGATTTATTTTGAGATTTGTTTAATGTTAGAGTCTTTATATTGAATTTATTGTTTTTATAATAGCAGCGTATTTGTTAATAATAATAGAAAAAATATTTTAAAAAATAGACGGGACAACCCGCCAACCCGCTAGTCCTCCTTTAGGCGGGGCGGGGTGTGAGTTTGAGCCCAGCTCCTCAAGTTGGCCCGCCCCGTCCCACCCCATTTTGGCGGGCTAATAGCGGACTAAGCCTAAACGGGGCAGGCTGGCCCGTATTGCCATCCCTACAAAGAACCTTAATTATGCTGCGTATGTAAGCA
>Ga0228710_1000441_pt1 | contig 51559 bp, 26 predicted proteins | sample MedpolnodulmetaG_FD_177995 | JGI IMG/M metagenome (GOLD analysis project Ga0228710, IMG submission 177995) | Root nodule microbial communities from Medicago polymorpha collected in Santa Monica, California, United States - pink nodules | ecosystem: Host-associated > Plants > Roots > Nodule... | reverse complement strand
AGAAATGGGAGGTCAATAAACAAGAGAGATGTTACTTCAATCAAATCAATCAAATATCCAACTGATCACCACGTCGGTATTGTAAATATGCCGTTACAAATAATCCAGCCAAAGTAATAGGAATTAAACCAATTTTTTTTTTTTTTCAAGAAAATTTCGTTTTTGTTTGGCCTATTAGGGGGGTAAATCAAAACATTTTTTTTACATGGGGTAAATAAAAAAAAATTACAGGGAAGAAAACTGGAAACGACCTATATTACAGGGGGTAAAGACCTATTAACCCTATTTTCTTATACTCATGACTGTTCGGTAAAGTTTTAAGAGGAAAGTCTATGCAATGACTCATACTTTAGTAGGAGTAACTGCATAAATTACTATTCTCCAAGATTTGATTATTAATGAATTTGCTTAGTTTTTCTATTGGAAAAAAAAGAAGAAGTCAACTTTCAATGATTTTTTTTCTTTCCAAATTTGATTTAAAACATTAAAAAAAAATATAGAAATTGGATCGTAACTAAACCATAGAAACCTCATAGAATAATATATTTAAATATGTCAAAAATTAATGGTCATTTTAAATTACAGAACATGTTAGCAAATTTATTATTTAAGACAAAATATGAAGTTTATCTATACTAAATTTTATATCATATATAAAGGGAATACATGATTTTGAGGTGGCCTTCTCACTTTTAATTTAATTATACCTTTAAACAAATTTGTCTATAAGTATGTTATATTTTTTGTGTCATTAAAAAAAATTATATTATATTTGTTATATTGTTGGTGTAATTGAAAAAGATAAGTATAATTTGTTACAATGCGAAAGTGCAAAATAATTTGAATCAAAATCAACATTCAAAAAAATTATTGTTCGTAATTTATACGTGAAAAGAGGGAACAAACACACATACATACTCATTAGGGCAATAAAAAGAGTAGACATATTTTTTTTTAGGGAAAAAAAGAAGAGTAGACATATGAATACGTAGTGTCTATCTGAACGCTAGTAATATAATAAGAGGGATACAAGGTAGACCAAAAAGATTTTTCGGTAGCTGGTTTTTTCTTAGCTAATCATTGCTTCTAGTTCTAGCTTTGATCTTTTCTACTTAAAAAAAATCTAGCCTCAATCTCGATGATCATCCGTTGATAGATATATTGCGACACAAGGATAAAGAATCAAACTCCAATTTTATTTTATTTTTTTATTATAGAAAAGCAATTAATTACGCATTAGCGAACAAACAAAGAACCATTACAATCATTCTTCAAAAAATGTCAAATAGAGGGCTAACAAAATTAAAAGAAACTATTTCAATAAAATAAAATAAAATAAAAGAAACTACAAAGAAAGGTCCACTATGACCTTGATGAGTTAAGAAATCCGCAAAACAATTAACTTCGCAAAAACATTGAAAAAACCGAGGCATTCCAATCCGAGAGTTGGAGGAGATTCAAAACCTCTTCAAGGAAAGGTTTGAGATAGGAGATAGAGGTCGATCTTCTAGCGAATATCTAGCTTAGGTTCCCTTAAAAAATGTTTACCTATTAGACTAGATAAAAAAAGAAGTCTAAACTGAACTTGACGTGGACTATATCACCACCCATAATCGTAGTAAAAGATCATCAACCTTTTATTCTTTAATTACATAATACTAACTTTAAAATTTGAAAGTTTTTATTTTAAAATATTGAAGGATATAAGTTTGCTACATCGTAATTGATTTCGTGCATCGCAAGGGTAGAACTACTTGTCTCAATGAAAAACAATGTTTTCTTTTTTTGATATAATCACTTTGATACTTGTTTTGGTATCTGTTAAATATTATATGGTACCATACCAATGTTAGTTAGGGACATCTTTTGTGATCATCAATTGGTTACTGATTTTAGCCTCTTTTGTGGTATACCAAACTTGACACAATGAGAATGGACACACTTTGAAATGTATCAAACCTGTGCTTGGCCTTATCGAAGCTTGTTTTTATTTTTTATATATACCAACTTTATACTAAGTTATTCAATTAACCAAACAAAAAATATCAACAAAAAAAATACTGGTTATTCAGTTGATACCAACTCTAAATCATAACCAAAATCAGTTATGCCAACTTTGCATACCCGTTACATCCATGAGCAAACTAATTTGTTCAAAATCATCGAATGTATCAAACATATCAGCCATCAATTATTTAACACCTCAGATGTAGGAGAATCATTTATGGCAAAATTACAAAAATAATTTATGCCGGTATAGCACAAACTTCCAGTTGCATCATAACGTGTGTATAATAATCAAAATGAATCGTTCCAAATTGGACCAAAACAATTTGGAGTCTTCACATTCCTCCATCAAAATTTTTGTTAGTGTGGAGATTAATGCTAGATAACTTGTCAACGGATGAACAACAAAAAATTATTTATAATAGTAACGTGAGAGTACTTTTAATTTCTTTTCAAATATATTCGTTATTAATACCACCAATCTATCTTCAAAGATGCACAGTAAAAAATAAATATATCTTTATATAACAAGTAATTTAGTAATAGCTACACAAATATATATATATTTGTGTGTTTTTTTTTTGTTTTTAACATTTGTTAGTAAAATCTTATAAGGAGAGAACGTGTTTTTAATATTTGTTCTATATTGTTAGACCGCATTAGAGGTTTTTTAAACAAGAAGTGGGAAATAACACTTTTCATATTCTTAGAGAAGGAAATATGTGTAGACATTCTTCCAAGATGAGAGTTAGAAGATGAGATCCCCTTGTAGTTAGGATTCAAGAGCTTTATTCAGATTTATCTTCAACTTTATTTGGAGATGCTTTAGGCTTTGTTTTTTTTTTGACGTTAAAGATAATTTCATTAACAAAAGTCTGATAATAAATCAAATGTTAAGACTGCAAAAATACAAGGTGAAGTCTCTTCAATCCATATACAATCTAAATTATGAAAAATATGTTTAGCTAAATAATGAACAGCTTGATTGGCTTCAAGCCTAACATGCAAAAATTTTAAACTACGAAAACAAACACTTAAGCTAATACAATCTTCAATAATAGAGCTGCTATAGGTGGAAGATTGTTGATAAGTATTTAGGCATCTCTTTCTGTAGGAAGTAATTCTTTATTTTGATTTTGCCTCTTTCTGCTTATGTTAAAAAATTAAAACGAGGAGAGAATGAGTAATTGAATTTGACTCACGTGTGTCACGCATGTCAACTCTTTTGAAAGATACTTTCATAAAAAAATACACAATCTTCACGAGAAAATAAGCTATAGGTCATGTTGTCATTTTCATGTATATATATATTTTATACTCCATCCGTTTCATAATACTTGTCTATTTTGAAGAAATTAAACATACTAAGGAATCAAATAAATATTGTCATTTTTTATGAAATTCTTTGTGTTTTTTCTATAATACCCTTACTCATTTATTATTTCATTATGTTATTTCCCTCTCTACAATACATAGGTAAGGGTATTATTGATAAACCAATAATTAATGTTGTATTGAAACTTGTAAGTGACAAGTAAAATGAAACAGAGTTATTATCCAAAATGGACAAGTATTGTGAAACGGAGGGGGTAATTATTAGTGGCAAGTATGTCTATTTTTCTATTGTGTTTAACTGTATGTTTCTTTCATATTTGTTATAAATATTTTGGAATATAATAAAATCAAATAAAATTAAACTTATTTTTTTTATTGTAGTAAAATTGTTCTTATTATAATGAAATTTATCTGATTTTATAGATCAAAATTTTGAATTTTTCTCATGAGAATATTATAAGAATATGTCCATAAAAAATAGATTTTTTTTAAATAAACATGAATTAAATATGATTTTTTATGTTTTTAACGCTTAAAAATTCATATTTAATTAATTTTTTTGGGAGAGATACTTATACTATGCTGAATATTTCAGCGAAAATTCATTCAAAAATTTGAAGGGAATACATAACTTGACTTAAATACAGAGATCAAATGTGTTGACTGAAAACTTTTAAAAGACTAATAATCGTAATTTTTTTTAAAAGGAATAAAACGAAAAGTTGAAATATTTATAGGGAAGGATCCAAAAGTAGTAATTTTTATATTGAAAATTGTGTAGTTGTGACTTTTACATGTGTTTGACTTATATTTTCAAGACAAAGTTTCTTTTTGTGGGTTCCTTAAACAATGCCCTTAGAGCACTTGTTAGCAAGACTCATATTTATAAAATCAAAAATATATTTAACCTTTTTCATTATGATGTCTTTTTCAAGGTGAAAGCCACATTCTAGAGTAGGAAATCCATCCGATCTCATTGGAAGATAAGAAAGACATCGGAGCTCAAACTTATATCTAATTAAGGCATTAGAGGGTGAAATTATCATTTTTAGAACATTGAACTATTCTTAATTATTTTGCATTTCCTATAATTGTTTTTTCAACTAATCTTTTAAAATTCCTCTGAAAAAACTTGATCTTTTAAAATTATCACGGATATCACATTTTTCAGAGCATTTTATTTTATTTTTGATGATACGTATTCATCACCCACTGATGCCGCTAACTCAAAGTTAATTTGTTCTCATTCCCCAAAACCACTTAGTGTGACCTTTCAAAAAATATTTTCATTCCATAAGTAATTCACAGCATTTATTGTTATTGGCAAAAGTAGCACATGAAAATGACCATAAAAAGAAATGCTCATTCTTTAGACGTCAAACAAATGCCAGAAACTATGCAAGACTCACACAGCTTTCTCTTCAACTCATCATCTTCTACACCTTCCTCTGTCCTTTCCTCTCAAACGAGAAGAAAAATTGCCAGGAAGACCAAAGGTACCTTCTAGTATTCTTGTTGATTTGAACAATGAAAAATATTCACTCTTCGACCAATCAAGGTTTTAAATTAGGGTTGCATTTTTTATTTTAATTTGCTTGCTTGTCTATTAGGTTGCATTCATTGGATCGAGCGGCAATATACATACCAAATACATTAGTTATTCAATGAGTTTAAAAAATTGTTTTCAATTTCATTATTATCTGACTCTCATTACCTTTATACTTTCTTTGTGTATTTTATGCGTATAACCAATAATATATGTGATATTTTCAATGTAGAAAAAACTGTTAAAGCGAAACTAGTTGATTTGAAAAATATTGCCGAATATCAATCTCTTCACACTGTTTTTACCCTTGTTCCTGATCATACTGTCATGGTGAAAACAAACGTAAAACTCCAAGAAAATTCCAATCATCCTGTCATGGTGACAACAAACAAAAAACTCCAAGAAAATTCCGATGCACCGTCGAATTCACATTTGCCATTGATAAAAATTTCGCAAGTTCTTAAGGGTATACCACAGAGTCCTCATTTCTTCCAGTTAAGAAACTACTCAGAGATAGCGCGCGAGAAATTGATAGCAGCATGGGATCAAGCATTTGAAGATACATCAGAGAAAGTTCATGATTTGAAGGCTAAGGATTTCTGGATTAATGCAAGAAAGCTTTGGAAGTCAATGGAAGATTTGCAGGGAATGGGATACAATGTGATTCCAATTAGAAGGAGATTGGTGGAAATTACAGAAATGATGATTTTATTTAAGAATTCAAAGTTGGAGATTTTGAAGTTGAAAAATAAAGCTGAGAATCATAGATTGGAAAGAAGTAGGCTTGAGAGTATTGTTATGAGTTTCCAAATGAGGGCTGAAAGAGAAGGAATGAACATGGTTAGGTTGCTTGGTGAAGTTGATAAAAAAGAAAAAACATTACCTACTTATGATATTTTGATGGAAAGTTTAGCTATGAAGCCATTTGATGTTTGAGTTTGTTGATGCTATAATATTTGTTTTTGAGAAATGCCAACAAATATAGTAGAGCATTTTTTAAGAAGTCTAAAGAGGAATATAACATTGTGTCCATTTTGAAGAAATTCTACGGTATCTTGAACAACAAAGTACAAACAATCACTTAGGACATTATGCCTAACTTTTTATGGGATTACTATATATCTACAATAGTTGCTCCATAAATCAAACTTCGATTTTTTTCTTAGAAAGTCATGATATCAACCATCCAATACTCTGTGATTACTTTTTATATTATTTTTGGGTAGATAACTCTATGCACTTAGATAGTATAATGCTCTACAATGTGTGCTCATTTGAGATGTTTTGAGTTAGAAACAAATTTGTTTAGTAGTATCTAATGATTCCAGATTTAAGATATTTTTTAATGACTGTTTTTTATAAAAATATTTAAATGGTATTTTAAATTGAATCACATTGACAGTAGTTGTTATTTGTTGATATATTATTGATAAAAGTGTAAGTAACCGGTACGGATACTTGTAGCTATCCATAACATACTGTTAGTGGTATTAAGGTGACTTTTTTTTTGTTGGTGTCTGGGAACCACGAACCTAACATATATTATGTATTATCTTTACCAACTGAGTTAAGCTCATAAAGACTGATATTAAGGTGACTACCCATGCAAGTACAAATTTAAATACCGGTATGTGTATTAAACTTAGATTAAATATGTTCTCTAAGTCTATAAATATCAATTTTTTATTTTAATCTTTTTAAAAAATTTGTAAGACTTTTAGTTCTTCAAAAGTTTTTCATCACTGTTTTTTGTCTTTACTTTTACTTCTAAAAATGCACGGATATTACGATAATCTCTCCAAAAAAAGTTAATTCTTTAAACAAAACACGAATTAAATATGAATTTTTAAGCAAAAAATATATAATTCATATTTAATTCATATGTTGTTAAAAATTCTAATTTTTCAGAAGAGATTATCATAATATTCTATCTATTTATGAAAAATTATTAAAAAACATGACGACTAGACATGAGTTGACTAAAAAATAAAAACAGAAAAGGTGTGGTAAAATTTTTTAAGTGACTAAAAAGCTCATAAAATTTAGAGACTAAAACGATAAGTTCATAATTTATAAGGAATTAAGGACCAAAATATATTTAACCCATTTTTAAAAGTGTAGTGTAGGCATGGAAACATGTACTATAGAGGCATGTGTTTTTTTAAACGCATGTGTTCCACTCAAGACATGCATCTAAACTCTAAAGGCCCAAGACATGTGCGAGCCAATTCCAAGTTCCAACCCTTGATTTTTTTAACAAAAAAATGGTTTTGTTTTTTTACAATACAAAAAAAATGGTGTTGGCGATGGACTATATTAAACACGGACCACCTTAAATATTCCCTAAATTAGATAAGACTTTTGCCTAATGTTAGTTTGCTTTAAAGATGACATGATTAGGTGAAAAATCCTCTAAAAAAAATAGGTAATGATATTTGAACAACCATTTGATGTCAACTTTTATGACAACCTTCATTTTTTTTATTGGTTAAAAACAATAAAGAGATAAAAAGAAAGAGTGATAGGAAAAATTTAATGTGAATATGAGAGAGAATTGTTTAAAAGTTGTTATAAAATGGTTATACAAATATAATTTCTCAAAAATGATTGTAGCCATACCTCTACCAGTAGGATACTAAATGCAAGCTTTCGCCTAATGCTAATAACCGAATAGCCTAACTATAGCATGTGTTTATGTGTATGTTTGGTTCTACTTTGACAATAATTGATTTTAGGTGAATTTATCTGTAAAATTGATTATGGATAAAAGTGAATTACAGATAAAATGATTTATTTTTGAATACATTCATATCAAAATGAGTTAGATTCTAAATTTGTGTGTTAAATCAATTCTTAAATTAATAGCTACAAATAGTTGTTTCAAGTATTTAGTCCCTAAAATTGATATCCTAAAAAATATGTCAAACATAATTTTATGGACTTAGAATTGCTTTTTGCACATGAAAAGCACTTCTAAGAGATCTAGAAGTAAGACCAAATATTCACTATGTTTACTGATCAAATGATATTTTAATAAGGAAAAAAAATCGCGCCGGCCACACAAGATACATCAACATTCTTTAATATTTAAGTAATAGAAATAATGTATCACATGTTGCTGGTTCTATGAATATTGATATGCATGAGTCCGAGTTCAAATCTCTAAATTTTACACTTCTCTATATTTATAGCATGTGAGTTTAGATATGGCTACTTGACAAAAAAAAACACTATATTTATAGCATGTGAATTTAGACATGGCTACTTGACAAAAAAAACAATATAGTATACAACAAAGATAATTCTTTGGTATCCAAGAGAAAATGTGTAGAATTCTTTAATACTCAACATGCTCATCTACTCTAATATGAATAAAAAAAAACACACCACACGCTGCACGATAGCCACCATACCCACAATTTTAACGAACAAAGTTTTCAATGATGTAAAGTGTGGTTGGACTTGGTTTGAATGGATGGACTTAGCATGATGTAAATTTTTCAATCATTAAGATGTTGTTCGATTTATATCAATGAATATTTTTAAAATATTAAATTTTTATAATTTTTTATTATATATAATTAAAGATATTAATGATCAAAATTGTGTATTGACATGTGCGCAATTATTAATCATGATATGTGTTTAAAAAGGGATGAGTAGCAAATAGTTTAGATGTGTCAATATTACAAAACCTGCGATTTGAACATTCAATACCCCTGCAAAAATAGAGTGGTACCAAGTATGTACAAATTGAAGATGTCTACGTATAATTTTTCTTTGGTAATACTGGGTGTTAGGGTGGGGAAGTATTGGCATAATTACAGGGGTATGGAGTAAAATTGCCACCTATTTGATAAAGCTTGATTAGTTGGCCCATCATTCAAATCCAAAGCCCACTACTAGAACCCATATCATCATAAGAAAATTGCTCTTTAGGCGTCCATCATTTGCTCTCAGACACATTAAATTGACGAAAAATCTCAAATGACTATTAACTACCGTTAATTGGTCTACAATAGTTAACTATCGCTTTAGAAATGGTAGTTAATTGTTGTTGGCATGAACGGTAGTTATCAATCAGTTCCAGATAAAAAACCTACACAGTTTGAGAATTTGAGTTTGTTGTGTATGTTTCGGCCACTACATTCATTCATTCATTCAATCATTTATTCATCTTCAAATATATATATAATAAAACATAAATCTGTTGGAACAAAATTGGTTTGTACATTTGCCCTAAGATTTTGATGATAACAAAATATTGAACAACAATTTGATATGTTAATATTTGTTCAAATGTGCAGGACCATAGAATACAATCTATCGATGAATTGACCATGTATAAGAGCATCAAAAACACTAAGATATGAAGAAGGGACAACCATTAGTCAATATCTTGGATCAGAAGAAATGATGCTACCCAGAAGCTAAAGAATCTCATTAGGCTCTGAATCTTATGGTTGTGAACCCCATTAAGCATGACCAATCACCAATCATTGGTCTTCTTCTCAAAGTAACCACGCATCCTAAACAGACAACCACATTTGTTTGAGCCTGTTCCTTCAAGCTTCAATTTCTTCTTCTTCTTTAGTTGTTTGTGTACACCGCTTCTTTCACATTGCAACTTCAACACTAAATTTTTTATATTAGATTTATCTATATATATAATAAATTCTGCTCTTGTCGCTTGTCGACGAACCCAACCAAGTAAATCATCTCTCTCTCTCTCTCTCTCTCTCTCTCTCTCTCTCTCTCTCCATCCATCCATCTATCATTCGTTAAAATAATGAGGCAGTGTTTACTTCATAAGCGCGAAGCTTAGAAACACCGATAGGTTTTGCCTCAAAGGAAGCTTGAATTGAAATTTTGAAATCAACCGAACCTTCAATGACATGCTTGACATCGACAAAAGCTTTAACATAAGCTTCAATGATGGCCGATTTCAGCTCAACACCATCATCCATCATATTTTCAACCATCACTATATCTATTGAATAAAAAATAACAAGGAAAAGAAAATTATAAATAACGTATGCAACAAGCCTAAGAAAGAAAGAAAACATGGCGCCAAAATTCAAACTTTGGGAACCAACGTGAGTTAAGTTACATTGCCCTTCAACGTGAACTAACTCACGCTGAGCACTCAACGTGACTTAACTCACGCCACTGTATGCACCCAAAATGATGAACACAACTCAAAAACCAGCAAAATATAAAGAGGTTAGATGATACGTTGCCTGATTTTTGACGTTTGATGAGTGTAGAAACTTGCTTCCTGATGTTTTCCAATGATTTGAGCTCAAGATTTTGCTCCAAAAAATCGCACTTTTGGATGTTTTGGAGGTGAAGAGGGAAATAAGTGTGGAGTTGTTGGGTTTGTCCTAAAACAGTAATGCATCACAACATGAGTTAAGTTACGTTGGCACTACATGAGTTAAGTCACATTGATTTTACCGAGCGTGAGTTAACTCACATTGAGGATATTTTTGATAGTTTGGGGAGGTAATTAGCAAAATCATACCCAAAAAAAAAAGCAGTTTTCATAAGGGCAATTTCTCTTCCACATTCTATTCACAAGAACAAAATAAAAATACACATAAAAAACTTGCTCTATAAAGGAAAATAATTAGGTGACTTTGAGTTTTGATGACTTTGACAACTTTAGTGTATTTTGATGAGAGAGAACGATAGATGAATGATTAAAATAAATTATTTTGATGAAACAAGTATTAGTTATGAGAGTGATAGGGACAAAGTTACCAATGTCATCAAAACTCAAAGTCATCCAAATATAACCTGCTCTAAAAACGCAAGCCTGTGTTTTAAACAGATAATTAATATCTTAAGTACTCTCGAAAAATGTAATGACCTATTTTGGAGAAAAATTACAAAATTCAGTTTATTTTTTTAAGGTAAAATAGGTAATTTTTAGTATTTCAGACGATACGATATACGGAACAACTTCGTTTTTACCCCAAGAACTTCAATTTATGGAAGAATTTTTTTTTTTATTTCTGAGACTAGATTGTGGATACTTATGTCTCTAACATTAATTAAAAAGAGACAACTTAGTTCTTACATTGGAGTATTTCATTCAATAAGTCAACTATTTTTTGTTTGTTTCATTCTGTAGCATTCAAATAAAGTCATTCAAAAAGAATTATTTTACTACAGAATTTCATAAGTACTAAACAATTATGAAGGTAACCAAGTTACTTGGCTCTAGTGGCAAGGAGCTCTTTTTAAAGACGTATTTGGGAAATACCGTGTTCGATTCTCAGAGGAAACAACGATTGACAAGTGCGCATGCCTCTACGCATGAGCCGGATTAATCGCCCATCATTGATGGGTCGGAAACTGGTGCGAAAGCAAAAAAAAAAAACAATTATGAAGGAAAAAAATCCATAACTTATACAAAATGTTTAAAAAAGATCAATTTTATTAATTTAAACATTAATTAGAAATTTTAACAAGATCTAAAACAATTGACAATTATAAACAATAAAAAAAAAATTTAAAAAAATAAAAAAAAAATGAAAATTAAAAAAAAAAAAAAAAAGATCCATAACACTTGACACTAATAATTATGATGATAGGACTTTTTATTCTATTTTATAATGAAGTAGTGAAATGATTTGTACCAAAAAAAATGTGGTGAAATGATAAGTCGATGATTAATTATGTATGTTGAAGAAATAGTTGTTTCATAATATTTGATTGTTGTGAAGTATGTGATTTATGTAATGAATAATGATGATGTTATGTTGATAATGATAAGTAATTTAACATGATTCTATTAAATCATATTTTTTTACTGTAAATCAATCTAATGTTTTAGAAATTGTGGCATTTATCTTGAATGTGTTTTTTTTTGGTGGCTGAGATTTAAACCCGAACTTTGTATATATTATGCATTGTCCATATCAACTGAACTAAGCTCACGAGGACTCTTGAACGTGTTTTATTTATGGACCAAATTAATCCATATATTATAATTTCGTTTTTTTAGGGAATATTATAATTACGTTTTTAAACACTTTTAGAATAAAAGGAATCACTAACGTCATGGGTAAAAAATATACTGAGTCAAGAATACATGTTTTGTGTACTATACAGATAAAACACAGCATTTTCTTTTCAGAATATGTTTTGCGTTGTTTCCTTATTCTCGATTCTCCTTTCACTCACAAGAAGAAAAAAAAGGAAAAAAACTTTCTCCTTTGAGAATGAGATAGCATTTTCCGTAGCAATAATAATAGCACCTATGTTCTCTCAAAAAATAAAAAATAATAGCACCTATGTAAATGCACATTAAACATAAGGTGATAAAATAAAAACAACGCAAGGTGATAAAATAAAAACAAAAGGTTCCACTTTATGTGTGAAATATTTAAATGCACATTATATATACCAAAATATTATGAATATACTATTATTTTACAAACTACTTTATCCGATTTATTTACACATGATTCATTCAACCCAACACAATGATTGATGCAGAGTGGTATAAGTGCTATAAACTCTGGAGTTCGATTGCTAAAAAAATGGATTCCATCAGCTCCATATTAAAGGAACCTCTATATCAAAAATCAATGTGTGTTAAAAAAAATTGTTGGTTTTGAGAGGGAGAGAGAGAGATTGTGTTTTTCAATGGTAAATTAAATAAGAACTTTTTATAAAATAAATTAATTAATGCATGTGAAAATTTGTAAAAAGTGTTTTATTAATAGGATTTATGAAAATGCTAATAAATGTCTTTTGTTAAAGAATCAAATAGTGTAATAAAATTATCTTGAAATTTTTGTACTCAACCTTTTAAAAATATAAAAATTTAATTTTCAGTATAAAATTGATCATGCTCCAAATTCTTGCAAGTTGCATCTATGTTGCTCAACGGGGGAGAAGAAAAGGATTGAAAACAAGACGCAATGCTCTAGCATGCGATAGAGACATATTGATCCTCAAGTTGCATAAAATTATCGTTATCATTTGCAAGAGTGGAATTCTAAAACTACACGGAATTATAGATGAAACAAATATTGACATAGTCAAGAAACAAGTTATCATTATATTTCAACCAATAGTTTCTCATTCCAACACCCAACACACTTAAATTTGTTTTCATATGAAAGAATAATGTGTCCGACATTTTCGAGGTCAATATTTAATAATCAATTTTTGGGTCTAAATCAGGAATTATTTACGCGTGCAACTGAATAGAGTGATTTCTTGAGTCTTATAGAATCTAAATAGACGGTAAACTCTCTCTAAGAGTTTCAACATTGTTGCATACTTAAAGCTGAATTTGAACCTGACCTTAATTAAAATAGAAAAGACTCATGTCATCTCATATAAACGTTCTTAGTATTTAACAATTTTTTAGTCCACGAGTCTAAATAAGAAACTTGAAGTGCAAGTGCATGCCTATGACTTTTTTTTTTTGTTCTTCTCGAATTTTGTTGATTTATCTCTCTACTATATTTATTTACATGAACCGCAAATTCTATCCTATCCATAATACCATCTCTATCTTTTTTATGTGTGTGGTTATTCTTGTTCATAAACTATATCTTTATCTCTGACTGGGATATTAATAATATTATTTATCCACTTGAACATAATTATGGGTCATATGCATGATGGGACCAAATTGGATGTCTCTCATGCCCAAACATTCAGCTTTATCTATAACATGAAAACGAAGGTAGAAAAGTAATCTATTTACAAACATTTTTTTGAATATAATATACATTATGTTATATTATTATATCATAATAAATTAGAACTCAGTATTGGTATAAATAAATAAATTATGTAATTGGTGGAGATACCCGCTTCCTTGTATGGGTGTCTGCTGATTTATATTTTTGTCTGTTTCCTGAATCTCTAGTAGGACTTTGAATATGTAATCTTTGTTCAATGGTGTTCTTTGTACTCTTTATGCATGAAGCTTCATTGTTGTTATATATATTATTATCCATTTTGACTTCTTCAAAAAATAATAATAAATTATTGATTGCTCGATATCACGAAACAAAAAAAAATTATCGAAGAGAAAAATAATTTAAAATAATTAAATATAAAACAATTATACAATATTCTATAACTCAAGATTGAGTATTATACCTACGGGTGGAAAAAAATCAATTCCCGCGGATAAAATTCGTCATGGACACGAGGCGGGTAACTAAACGGGTACCTGTAGGTATAATAAACGAGTATTTAACTACATGTTGCTTTATGAACACAGACATGGATTTAATGATACCCGTGTCCACGAGTATCCGCATCCGTTAATAAATTAAGTAAATTACTGAAATATACATGTGTACATATATATAAGAGTTTGAGAACATTGAATTTAACTCAATCTAGGAAGATATGGTTGGTGACATTGATATAGGCGGTGAATGACATTGTTAGTGAATGTTATGAGATTTTATTTCAAATGTCATTGTTATGTCAATTTATTTGGAGGTTTCTATGCTTTTATTTCAGGAAGTGAAAGTCAAGTTATTGAAGCTTGGAATGAATATGAAATTTCGGTTGTTTATTTTGGATGTTTATTCGGATTTTAGTCTCTTCTACCTTTTATTTGGAGGTTTTTATATTTTTTGGATGTTTATTTGGATTTTAGATTTTATTTCAACAGTTGCTTTTTGGATTATGGCATGGATTATGAAATTTGAATGAAATATGTTATGTATGGATGTTTGAAAGTCGAAGTTTGTAGGTAATTAAAAAAATATTTTCGCTGTACAAAAAAAAATCAAAAATTCATGGGTACTCGCGAATATCCGTGGGTATCTAAATACTCGTGAATTACCCGTATAGAGATATCCGCACGTGTATAGAGACGGGTACAATATCTATCCAACGGGGTGGGGACGGGTATCATACTACTCGTACTCATGGATACTCATTGACATCCCTAATTATACTATCTAACAAGACTTTAGGATACCAAAATTAGTGTGTGTTTTGTTCAGCTTTAGATATAATTGATTATGATAGAATTGATTTTGAGATAATTAATTTATGTTTGGATACAATAATGCATAATTGATTAAACAAACTGAATGTTGTTCGGATAGTTTTGATCAAAATTGTTTTTGAATGTATAATTAATAAAATGTAGTTATATTATTTAATTAAACAAGTAAATTTTCTATATATTAATTAAAAAAAAAATAAATACGACCATTAAACCAATTTTTTATACAAAATATTTGTTCATATAGTTTATATGTTTTGATAAAATATATTTAAGTTAAATAATACTAGAGTTAATTGCCAAAAATGATAAAATATAGCGGAAAAGAAAGGTAAAATAAAAAATACAGTAAATCTAAACGGAAACACCGTAAAGGAAAATCCAAAACTTGGTAACTCATGACCATACATATTTTTTTAGGGCTAATTTGGTTCGTTAAGTTTTGTAATTAAATTTGGTTCATCAAATTAAATACAAAGCAAAAAGAATGAGAATTAATAAAGGGCGGTAACGGAAAATAATAGGTTGTAATAATCAAAATATAAAATTTATTGGAGAATTGATTATAGTTAATTTAAAAGTTAGAAATTGTAGTTTCAATCAGAATTGTTTTTGAAAATGAGAATTGATTTTAAGAAACTGAACCAAATATATTAAAATTGCTGGTTTTCATTTTGAAGCAACAGAAATGCTTTTTAAATGCGTAGAAACTGAACTAAACACATACTTAATCTTCACAATTTTTAAGTATTTTTAAAACATGTGGGTGAAATAGGAAGGAATTTTTTTTATGTGTGTAGCTCATAATTCGTAAGAAGAAAAAGATTTGTTTGGTAAATACTGTAATTTTGAGTTAGCGTGTTGATGTGTCGGTTTGAATCTACATTTCTTCTCCTCAACATTTTTGGGACATTCGATAAAATTAAAATGGAATATTTTAAGGTGCGTTAATTCGCAGTAAAACAAAAAAAAACTCATTAAATAATACTATATTATTATTATTTGTTTTTTTATGTATACATGTAAGCTTAACTCAGTTGATAAAGATAATACATTAATATATGTAAGATCTAAGGTTCAAAGATCAAGATACCAAAAATAAAAATGAAAAAATTGTGTAGAAAAAATTGGTGTGTTATTTAACATTTTTCATCTCATACACACCACATGTCGTGGGGACTGCCCTACTGTCCATGTCCATCAATTGATTGATTCCTTCCTAATCCTAATCCTATTTCCATTCCCTTCCCATGTAATCTGCCACAAAACATGCTGGTTTGGCAGCAAATTAGCCAAAAAAATCCTACCCACGCACGCCTTGACTGCCTCCTAATTTCTATGTCATAGAAGCATGCCTCATCCATTACTTATGAAGATACCACGTCAAGATGAGAAAAGTGTTTTGTGTAAGTATAATCTACAACTAATTGATTACAAATTTTGGTGATAATTTTTGGGATAATCATAAATTTATAAAAAAAAGTAGGTATTGACACGAAAATCAAAGCAACAGAGAGACAAAATAAAGTTGTCACAAAAATTGTCAAAACATGATTGTACAAATATCATTTCTCTAAATATTATTTAAAATTTTAATAACTTATTGGGTCATGAGAGAACCTAAAAAACATCGCATTATACTCAGAACAATCACACTAATAAACTGAACATCGCATCTTCACTCAACACCTTAAAATATTAGGTGTATGTATGAGTCTTCGAACTTATATGTTGTTTAACATTTACTTTTACATGTAATATAAGATTTTTAACTCACTTGACACACCAACAATATCTTCCTCAATTGAGTCCAATCATTCCTTCTCGACAAATGTTTTTCATCTACAAACACTTGATACACTACCTGACCACCATTGTGATACATCAACTCTGATTCATTTTTGGACCATAAGGGGTCCTAGAGGATTGTGTCATTGAGATTTGAACAATCAAATAAATTGGTTGTACACAACATCATAACTCAAAGGCTTAAAACATTAGACATAAGAGTCTCATCACTTATATCTTGTTAAAAATCCATCTGTATATCTAATGTGGAGTTCATACTCACACTTGACATACCAACTATCTCACTGGATCAAGTGTGAGTTCATTTATTCTTAAATTATGTGTTTGTTCCATCTCACATAGAAGTCTTTTAAACAATATATACTTGTATCGCGGTTGGAATAACATCAATAGAACATGTCGTCTGACCAACATATTGTTAGAAAGACTTTCGATATAAGGAGCGTGTTGGATATGACTCATAAGTACCGACAAGTGGATATGCAGACGAGGGGGCGAGGCCTGTCATGATATGGTGTAGTGGCATTTTTGTAATATGGAACATAGTATTAAAATACAAGCTGTACATTGTAAACCTTAGTATTTCACTAATAATACAGAGAATTGCAGCTACTCTACAATAGAAGACGCGTAACATTTTTTTAACAGACATTGTGTGCTCTTTTTTTGTGTTTATCATTTCTTTAATCTTTGGAATCAGGCTGATGTTCTAACCGAGCAAGTCGAGCCAACACCTCTGATTCTATTGTTGGGTTATGTGGAGGTTGAGCTTGATGAATCTTTACATTAGGTTAATAGCAACCACACAATTGAATTGAACACTGCAACCTTAAAACATTTCGTATATGTATCATCCTGCTCATATATGGCACAACATCCATATTTTCTGTAAAAAATTTAACTTAAATTTGACACACCAACATATATGTCGCTCCTCGTATGTATAAATTCACAGTACTACTGATCATTATGAATGATCCAAGTAAGGATCTTCGATGTGCTGATATCTCATGTTTCCAAATCTTTTGCATATAATACTCATGGATCTTTTTTTTATTTTTTTATCTAGGCGCTTAATATATAAGTTCCATCAACATAACTTTACATCCTCCGATCTTACATAACTCAAATAAGAGTAATCGTGCCATTGAATTGAACACTTAAAAATTGAAGAGAATCATCCTTATCACTGGCCATAACAAGTATAAGAATAACAAAGTAAGAGATAACTTTTCAAATAAGCAGGGGAAACGAACAACCACCATTGAATATGAACCAACCAACGATTGAACAAAACCCGCCAAAACAAAGGAGAACCAATGACCGAAACGGAAAGAAACTTATTGATCAAAGATAGATACAGAGGGTCCACCCAAAATAAAATTGTTCGACTATTTTAATGACTTTAATCACAACTAGACAAATTAAATAGTCTAACACACTCACTATGACTTTAATGACTTTAGTTACAACTATCCTCTTTCAAAATGCATGTTTCCAAAATAAAAAGGTAGTGGACCACTTTATACTGATCCTAAAATCAAACCATACGCTCTTTAATACGATGTTAACAATGGTAAATTAGTGTCTATAGAGCGAGGAAGAAGAATAACTAAAGAGAAGAGAACACCCTTTACCTTAGGATTTCAACAATATGAGCAATGCTTAATGAACAAGGGTTATTATAATATAGCAGTACATCCTAGATGCTAGAAAAGACCAAACCACACTTACTAAAGATACATTAAATTGTTTTTCTAGGGAAAAAAGTTACAATAAAGTTATAAAATGATCATATATTATCTAACAATATATATATTCCTCATTTTTATACCAAAAATGTTTTATGAAACCCACTTCTATGGTTATTCACGTGCATGTATGATTATTTTCGGTTTAGTAGCTAGATGAGCATTGATGTTACATTTCATTAAGTTTGAAGAAAATTAAGGGTGGCATAGCTGTTGGATTTAGAAAAAAGTCACTTCCAGTGTTGGTAGTTTTCCCTCAATGCACATGCCAAATTTCCTTCCTACTCTCTCAATTTTGACCGCCTCTTATATCCGTTGTTATTACGACATGTACTTTCATTTGCTGCTGTTCCTAACTTTCCAACAAGACTCTAAAGTCCAACCTAGTAATAGTATGTAATATGGAGAGTGATGTGGTACAATTAGGAACACACCGGTGATACGTTTGCTTGATCACAAACATAAATATAAGTCATTAAAACATAGATAAAAAGAGGAAATAGAAAGAAAAAAATAAATAATATATCTTTTTAAATAATTAAATAATATATATTTTAATGAGTATGTGCATGCATGATTCACGTGTTTATATCTCGTACACCTATGATATTAACATCCTTCATTTAAGAGATGCTTTACATGAATGGATTTTATGGCTCAAGGTGAATGTCCCCGCTTGACTCTGAGTCACTCATCCTAGAAGGTAAGTTTGACTCTTAATTTATGTTTTGCTCTTCCCTTTTTGTTATGTGATGACAGAGCATCACATGGCATTTTACGCAATGTTTTTTGTTATTTTCTTTGTATTTAAAGACAAATAAGAGGTCATTTAGAGGAGTTGTTCACGGTTTTAGGAACATTTTGTATTGTTTTCATTCGAGTAATTGTAATTCAGTTTCTTCCCTGATCATGAAACTTCATTGCTGGTTTGAATCTTTTATTGATACATCATGCAATTCGGAAAAGCAAGACACTTTATGAAAGATTAAGTGGTACTAAGAAGGTTTTTGTACAAGTTGAAAAAATCATCCCAAGTTCCAAGGCATTTCAAGAAGGATGAACGCTAAAAAAAAGACCAAAAATTACAAAATTTGCACCTTAGAGGTTGTCCGTTACGCCCCTTCGCATGGCAAGCCCTGAGGGATTGCCTCATGAGCCCACGCGCCTTTCTACAAAATGCACCTTCAGCTTGTTTTCCAAGTTGGATCAGAGAAAAAAACCCAGTTCTCATCTCTTAACTTAGAAGTAAAGATGTTGCATTCACATTTATTCAATCATAAATTTAGTGCTATTAGGCAAGAGTCAAGCATCTGAAGCTTCGAGATAGGGTTTCTTCTTCCTCTAGTTCTATAGAGTATGTTTTTATTTTCTTGTAACTAAACCTCTATTGATTAGAGTTCCACGAGAAACTTCTGTTTATTTGTTGGATTCAATTAATAAAAGTTTTTATTCAGTTTATGATTATAGTCTTATATAATTTATATCTATTTTGAACGCTATAATGCTCTTCAACTAGCGATTCACCTGATCTCTAGGTTAAGGTATAAAGTTGATTATCTCTTCCTTTGCATGAACAAGAAAAATAGTGAATGTCATATTTATTTTAATCTAATAATTGAATTAAAGTATGATGTTAGGGTTATGATTTATCTTTAGGGAAATATAACCCTTGACTAGACACAAATATTAGAAATTCCCACTGATTCATCATGAAGTCACATCAAAACTATATCAAGACAAGTCATAGCTAATAATGACCAGAGTTGGTTCCAACAAAGAAGATAAAAGGACTCAAGGAAACTTTAATCGTCGCTACTCATCTGAATCAACCAAACTTAATCTCTCATTGTGCAAGACAATTAAAAACTTGCAAACCATAAATCCTTTACTGTTTTTCAATCAATAAATGTTGTTAATTGCTTAGTTGAATGATAATACGTGTGAAGACGATAACATATCACTTTATTGCTTGATACAATTTGATGCACTTGTCGATTCATCCATCACTATGTCTCGCTACTTTGTAACACCATAAAAAAAATTATACTGTTCATTAACAACCGATTGATAGATACTTTGCTAGACTAACTAAAAGTTTAACTCAATTGAATTTTGAAGGCTCATCATTGTCAAAAGCGAGGTGGTGGTAGTTGAACTCACGTTCTTGCAAGATATTAGTCAACTTCTTACCTAGTGAGCAAACTTTTATCGATGGAATCCATGTATACACATTTACAATGATTTTTTTAAAGGAAAAAACAAATTTGCCGTAGTAGCTATTTCTAAGATGGTAAGAATATAGAAAATATCTAATCAAAAGGTAATTAATTTGATAATTATGTGTTTGATATTGTTATGATTATAAGAGTGTTATCAATTTCGTCTATAAATCATAACTTAACTTATAAAAATGTTAAAATTGTTTAGTCCAACGTTATAACTGGCCTCCAAACCCTGACACATTCACTTGTCAATGTAAGTTTATAATACCTTCGTCCCTATATATAAGACCCTTTTTCCAAAATCACGGGAATTAAGAAAGTGAATATTTACATTAAAGTTGTTTGTAATCACTATTGTTTTTACAATTTTATTCATTAAGAGAGAGAGAGTTAGCTTATGTTTTCAACATGTTATTTATTGTTAATTGAAAAAAAAAAGATGTGAAATAAATAGGGGCATATATGTAAAGAAATAGTTAATGTATTTGGAAATAACAAAGAGGTCTTATAAAAAATGACAAAAAAAATTCTCAAAAGAGTCTTATAATTAAGGACAGAGGTAGTATTAGTTTTGCTATTTTGTCTATCTATTGATAATTCCTTCAAAAATAAATTAAAAGTGTGATCTCATCAAAAGAACGTGTGATCAAGAAAGGTGTGTTTAGATGTACCAAGAAAAATAATTTAAGATGATCCCAACCTAGAAGGTATTTGGTGAGTGGATTCCACAGGAAATGGATTAAGAATAGTGACAAAAGCAGCAAACCCATCCACTGTACCATGACAAGAATAATAATCAATTAATAACGTAACCGGCGCCGAGTGATTGGTCACAATGTCAAAAAGTAGTGGCGAAAATATCACGATGGCTGGCTTCCAAGTTCCAACGCGTATGCGTCCAATGTTTAACATGATGAAGTTGAAACATTTTTATCAAACAAAATAAAATAAAAAATAAAGTCTAAATTGAACGTTCCCACTACATAGCATTTAAATTTGATGCTTTTTTTTTTCAACAATATTCTTCTACGACAGTTCAAAGTAAACAGACGCCTTCTTTCTTTGTCTTCGCATGTTTTTAGATGCTTATGGATAAGCTTAAATCTTCATGTGCCGCTCCACCTTTCCTCTCATTTTCCCATACTATTCCTTTCATGTTATTTTATTGGTTCCTCAAAAAAAAAAAGTTATTTTATTGGTCTTTCTAGCAAGTGTTCTAAGATTATCTACTAGTTAACGATTAAAAAAACAAAACAATTGTTAAATTTTATGTACAAAATTGTTTTCAATGTTTCAATTACGTTTAATACACAATTTCTAAGATGAATTTTATACTTTAAATTTTTTAACGTGTTCTGCAGACGGTTTGATCGTGCTAACTTGTGTCTTTAGGGTACTCCCTCCACTTACTATTATACACAAAAATTAAATTTTTAGGTTCATTCAATAAATGGTATGTGTTTTCTTTTTGTTTGAAGGAAAATGATATGTGTTTTATTATAATATATCACATACATCATTTATGGGAAATGCTAACCATTGCCCTTGGAGCATTGATTAAAGTACTAAAATAAGTAAGTTTGCATCGAAAAGTGGTGTAATAATTGTAAGAAAAAAAGTAAAGACTTGTATTTCCAAGACAAAGTTTATATTAATGGAATCCTTAACCATTGCCCTTAGGACACTGGTTAGCAAGACCCATCATTTATTAAATAAATCTAAAAGGTAAATTTTTGTTTATAATAGTGACCGGATGATTTACATGTTAAGGAACCTGAAGTGAAAATTTTATCTAAAACATTGTGTCAATTTATTTATCTAAAAATTAATGTTTTATAATAAATATTTACTATTTATAAAATCTTGTCCTAAAAGCACAAGCTAACACGACCCATACTTTATAGGGTTATGTTAACCAGTGCCTTAAAGGTAGTAAACCAAAAATGGTAAGTTTGCACTGAAATTTGGCAATTTTTAAAATTTTTAAATTTGGTTGTTGTTATGATAACTAATCCTCTCTCTTCTCCTTGTCTCTTGTGAGCCATCACCAAAACCTTAGTTTTTTTTCCCTCATCCATCAAAGAGGGGTGATTTAGGGTCAAATTGACCCAAAATCACTCCTCTAACTCGTTTTTCTCTTTCTCTTTTATTGAAATAAGTGATTTTCACATCTATTTCGTTTTCTCTTTCGTGATTTTGTCATCTTAGTGCGACGTTGTGTTGTTCGTTGTCTTTGTGCGACGTTTGTTGTCTTTCTTGTTTTGTTCAAGTATTTGTTCGGTTCAGATTGTCAGATCAGCTTAGAGCCAGTGCAGATCGAATCAATGACTTTGACGTCATCAACGTTGCAGATCCGGAGACATGGGTATTCCGGAGACTTGAATATAGTCATAAGTGTAGGCTTTTGTACTTTGTCGTTTTATGTTATTAACATGGATGTTTTGAGCTTGTTCGCATATTTTTAGCAAATTTGCATTGTATCGATGTACTCTATCAATTTGAATGAATGAATATCATTTATTTTTTTCAAAAAAACAAAAAAAAAACTTTTAAAAAGTCAAATCTATGACTTTTCACCACTTTTAAAAAAAAATTCTAAATTTATCCTCTTAACCAATGTTCTAATGGCACTGTTAGCATTTCCCTACTTTATGTTGTCATCTCACAACAAAAATGTTTTGCTGTTGTTAATAAATGAGCATGCCTTTCTTAAAAAAATGAATTAAAAAAACATTTTCATTTTTTAATCTTTCCACACAAATTTTAAAATTATTCTTCAAACCACCGCGACTTTCAAATTCCATGCACCCTAAAATCCTCGTAGTCCACACGTCTTTTTTGCTCATTTCCTTGCTGTTTCAAATTGAACAACCCATATCTTCTAATCTCTTTCCATATAAATATCCTTCTCTCTTCCCTTATCCATTTCAACTCAACAACACAAAACAAACACAACAACACAACTCCATTTCAACAAAACACAAAACAAACACAACAATACTCATACTTCTAAATTTCCAAAGATGGTTGATTTACATTGGAAACTAAACATGCCCAATTCCGACATGTCTTCTAAATCTCCAAAACTATCAATCTCCGAAAAATCCTCACCACGCAACTCCTTACCATCATTACAACTACCCTCCATCACCAACGACATATCCGCAGCGGCACCTCCTCTTTGTGCGGCTTACGACTACTATCTCCGACTCCCAGAGCTCTCGAAGCTCTGGGAATCCCGAGAATTCCCCAACTGGAGCAACGAACCAATCCTAAAACCAGCTTTACAAGCACTAGAAATCACTTTCCGTTTCATCTCTACAGTTCTCTCCGACCCCAGACCCTACGCGAACAGTAGGGAATGGAGCCGGAGACTCGAATCCCTCGCTACATGGCAGATTGAGATAATCGCCATGCTATGCGAGGATGAAGAAAATAACACAGAAACACGTGGCACGGCACCTACCGCTTATCTCAGCAGCGGTGAAAGCAAGATGAGAAGCTACAGTGAAACAAGTCTTCTTCCACGGCTTGCTACATGGTACAAATCCAAGGACATAGCACAGAGGATTCTTCTCTCCGTAGAATGCCAAATGATGAGATGCTCTTATACTTTAGGTTTAGGTGAACCAAACCTCGCCGGAAAACCGAGCTTAAAATACGACGCCGTTTGCAAGCCAAACGAAGTTCATAATCTCAAAACAACTCCTTACGACGACAGAATCGATAACTACGAAAATAACGCGGTCCACGCAACTCATCAGATAGTTGAGTCGTGGATCCACGTTTCTCGAAAGCTTCTAGAAAGAATCAGCAACTCCATTCTTTCTAGAAGATTTGAGAAAGCAGTTGAGGATTGTTACACGGTGGAAAGAATCTGGAAGCTTTTAACTGAAGTGGAAGATATTCATCTGATGATGGATCCTTTCGATTTCTTGAAGCTGAAGAATCAACTATCATTGAAATCATCATGTTACGAAACTGCATCATTTTGCATGAGATCAAAGGAGTTGGTTGAAGTAACAAAGATGTGCAGAGATTTAAGGCATAAGGTTCCTGAGATATTGGAAGTTGAAGTGGATCCCTTAGGTGGTCCAAGGATTCAAGAGGCTGCGATGAAGCTATATGTGGCGGAGAAGGTGAATGGGTTTGAGAAGATTCATTTGTTGCAGGCTATGCAAGGTATTGAGGTAGCTATGAAGAGATTCTTCTATGCGTATAAGCAGGTGTTGGTGGTGGTGATGGGAAGTTCTGAGGCTAATGGAAACCGAGTTGGAGTGAGTTGTGATGGCGGTGACTCGTTGACTCATATGTTCCTTGAACCTACCTACTTTCCTAGCTTGGATGCTGCTAAGACTTTTCTTGGATACTTTTGGGATAATGATAATAAATGGGTGTGAAAGATAATTTAATTTAATTAGTACTATCATGTTACAACTAAGGTGGTGACATTTACACCTTGGTGATTTACTTTAGGTTGATAGTGAAACACATAAAAAAAATAGGGTAAAAGCAAAGTACTATGTATAATTAATCAATTCTTTCTTTTTTTAAATTTATATGGATTAAATTTTGTAAGGTGTTGTTGTATGCATATTGATGAAATATTTTAACAATTTTTTATGACAAGGTTTTATGCCTTCTTTGTTTTTTTTATTTCAAAGGCTAAAAAATGAAATTTACTCAACAAAGGAAGTATAAGAATGCTTAAACCTATATTAAAAAAAGGAGAATGTTGACCGGTGTCCCCGGGATAATGGTTAAGCACTAAAAGAAGTAAGTTTTTATTAAAAAATAATATAATTATTACTTGATAATTTTATATTTCCAAGATAGAAATTTTATTTATAAATTCCTTAACCAATGTCCAGGGAGTGCTTAAATAAACTTTTACAAATTCATATCTACTCATTCAATCATCATTCATCATAATATACACCTCAAAATAAACACTCGCCCTTAACAACTCAAATAAGCAACAATGGTATGTAAGACTTGGCTCAACAAATAATGCTAATATATATTGCTAGATTTGACATCTTTATTTAGCTCAAATATGAATTTTCGTAATTGTACATGTGAGTTTTAGATGATATTTATATTTATTCGTCTATGGACAAAAAATATGCAACATTAAAACTCAATGCCCGAAAACCACACCCACATGATATATTATAAGATCAGCACAGATAATAGCTACATAATATATTCCACTCCAAGATTCCCTAAAAAAAAAAATATTCCACTCCAAGATAAGCTAAACATAAAAGGCCCACTCCATACAACAGATCAAGCAAAGCCTTAATTTATTTGAATTGAAAATTGAATCAAGTATGAACAGCTAAAAGGGTGTTTGGTGAATACAGAGCTTTGTAAATTGTTTGAGAAGAGAATAAAGTTCTATAAATAGTTAACTAAAAGATTGAATCTGAAATAAAATTGTAGAGTTATCTTATAAATTTGCAAAGCGAACAAATTGTTGAAAAAAGTAGTAAAATGTATTGGTCTAAATTTGGAGTACAATACAGTTAATTTTCCATTTATGTTAGATACACCTTAATTATGGTTGGAAAAATGATGTGAATATTAGTCCGAAAACTTTTGAGTATGCATATGCAAGATCATCACAAATGAATGGATTTTAGCTACTTGAAGAGTTAGTGAGGTTGGTCTACTAAATTTTGTTCGCGCTGGTCACGATAATGGAATGTTTGCGTGTTACCGTTGAGATTAGAATGTGGCTGTAAGAGTCGTAATACCATTTTTGTAGTTTCATATTCTTTTCTTTCTATCTAACTAATTTTTGTGGTGTCAAATTTATCTGATAGGGAAATGGAATAATCAAACCGTTGGTTAATCAACTAGATCCAAGGAAATTGCATGCAAACGTATCAAAGGAAACGACAAATGTGAAATAGGGAAAATCAATCATATGACTTTAACGTTCATTTTTATCTTTTTTATAAGTGTAACGTTCATTTTTAGTTTTAAGTTTTAACAGAAATCTCTATTAGAGACATCAATTAATAAACATCTAGAATGATTGTACTAAAAATGAAAATGCCAACAAGTGTTCATAAACATTTTGTTAAGAAACTTTAAGCGGAAATTTTATCTTAAAAATGATGTATTTAATGCATTTAAACTTTAAAAAAAAGTCTTTTTTTTTTTTATATAAAACTTACAGGTCTTGCTAACGACCGCCCAATGATATTGATTTAGGAAATTTTGTCTTTGCAATACTGCTTTTGTTTTAGCAATAATTACACAACTTTTTGATACAAACTTATATATTTTAGTACTTTAACCAATGTCTCGCACTCATTAGCATTCTCCAAAACTTTAATTATTTCTTTTTTTGAATTATTAACAAATGCTCTTAGTGCATTTATTAGCATGACCTTAAATAAACAAAAATCTAAAAAGAGGTCTTGATGAGTAACTCCCTCCGTCCCTTTTTATAAGACTATTTTACAAAAATCACGAGTAATAAGAAATATTGTTGGAATAATCCAAACTACCCTTTGTCTATAGAGATATTTAATATTAACTTTTCGGGTAGTGTTAACTTGTGCCCTAAGGGCACATGTTAAGAAACCCAATAGAAGAAATATTCTATAAAAGTTTGTGCATTTAATTGATTAAAAAGTTAAATATTAAATGCAATACACACATTCCAAAAGATTATTTTCATATTTAAATCATTAACTTATGCTTTGAGGGTACAAATTAACATTTCCCTAACTTTTCATATTTCAAGGTATATAAATAATATTAATGAGGGTGTATTTAAAAAAGGAGTAATAAATGTTTCTAGAAATTTATAAATATTCTTATATTTAATGACAAAACTTTTTTGTAAAATAGTCTCATAAAAAGCAACGAAAAGAGTATTTGTGTTTTTTACATAAGTGTGAACATTCAAAGGATGGGAGAATTCGACATTCAAGTTTCATATTATTCAAAGCTAAAGAATGGAAAATGAAGGAAATCGTTTAAATAAATGTTTTCTTATTATACATTTTTTTTGTTACAAAGTTAATGAGAACAAGAAAACAAAACAACATAAGGAAGAAAAAAAAGAGATAATCTCTAAACAAAAAGTTTCAGCCCCATTGATGGAGAAAAGGAGATCCGCAAGTGGAGAGTCTTGGCGAAAGAGCTCAAGGTTGGAAGATTTAACCATAAAATTTGCACAATGATTTTCCTCTCGAATGGTATAGATAATGTGATATTTTCCTACTCAATTAAATCTTTTTATGTCTTGAATCAACCGTAGAAACATGAAATTTTGAGGTGGGACCTTTGATGATGTAACATACTAGCAGATCAGTAATACCGTGAATTAATGATTAATGTTGCTGATTGTGAAACAAATAACGATGAATTATGAGCAATAAACATCTATATTCAAAATTTCAAAAGGATAAAGATTTGTAAAAGCCAACATAGAAATTGAATTAAATTTTGAGAAAAGGGTTTGCATATCACTTGAATGTTAATTGCAGAAATCAAATAAAAAACACAAACCTATTTAAACGAATAAATGAATAACACTAAACTGCAGAAAGAAATTAGAATTCAAATAAACTTGAAAAGGTAAAGATGACATACTTTCTGATTTGAGGTGATCAGAAATGATGGCCGACTTCAAGCAATAATTTGTCAAGATTGAAGGTGGATTATCTACAAGCACTTCGATGTTCAAATCATTAATAAAGCTACAAGTGTGAGGTATTGAAAGGATAGAAATTGTGCAGCTCGTGTTGGTGAAGGGTGCCTTTTATAGGCGTTAGCAAAGAGCTGTTGTAGAGTTGATAAGAGGCTGTTACGATCGGTGCTTCATCAATGTGGGATTTCGGTGACCGTTATTAGTCGTTGAGGTGTTACGGGACAGTGGAATATGTAGCTAGCCATTGAAGCGTTCCTTAGATGGAGAGGATCAAAGGTTGTTGGGTTGAACCGTAACACATTTAGGTTGTGTGTTCAAACCTTCTATAACGAGGATCTTCACCTTAGGCCAGTCAAAAACAGTTGCCCATCAAGTCTTCAATATGTAGTCTGGAGTGATGACTTTATATGATGTTATACGAAGGGAGCATGTCAAACTGAATGCACAATTGCATTTGGTGATAATTCGAGGAGGATTTTTCGAGTAAGATTTTCGAACTCACGAATGATGGTGATGATTTATAAAAAGGAATATCCTTTTATCTAGAAAAATAATTTTTTAAGTTCGACTAGGAGTGGCGAGACTAGGACATACTCTCAACAAGAGTTTTGTCGATAAGATGCATACGGTGTCTTACGAGGGATTAAGTCGAGAGGGTTGACTCTTTCTCCTAATCTTGATGGTGAAGAACTTGCGTCGGTAAAGGAATCTGACTTTCATTTCCCTCTTAGAGATTAAATTTAATTATTTCCTTTTCCTTGAAATAAAATCTGTGAATTTAGTTCCTCCTTACCCTCGGTTAAGATAACCACAGTAAAAGAATTTGCAGCCGTAGCTCACCAATTAGAATTTGCAGTCTTTCCTCTAATTACTACATATTATGTCATGCCCTTGTCTTGTTTAAGAGGGAGAATTGAATTATTCCCATTTTGTTTTGGCATCTAATAATAAGGTCTTGATTGTTCCGAAGTAAAACTTAGATATTCCTCATATTAACTGTATTGACCTATAATTTAAGAGACTTGAATCCTATTTTCCTCTCTATTCCTTTTCCATGACACTCCTTTTTCGTCCCATTATTTTTCGTTGTAAAATCATTTTGTAGCTTCATAAAATTCACAGCAAACAATCTATAAAAATAAAACAAAAATTCACAGTAAATATGCAAACACAAGCAAGACCTTGAGGAGAAATATAGGCAAACACGATCAAATCACACACTTAAGTTCAAAGATAAAAAAACAAACACAACATGCCAATCATAGTCAAGAATCAAATAACCAAGCAATTAAACTTAATTGGTTAATGAACTCTACTAAATGACGATTATTCGAAAGAAAAATTTGATTTTTGGGTAAAACAAATTCTTAATGAAGCTAAACTTATTTCACGTGGGAACTTCAAATTATCAAGATTTGGTTGCCCTGAAAACCCGGAGAATTAAAACAAAAAAATATAGTCAAGAATCAAACGTACGATAATTTAAAAATTATAAAAAAAAATTGAAAGAGAAAAATAAGTTTTGTATCATACAAGTTATGTTATATGTATATTAAGCACGCCATTTAGATAAAAACATTTTTTTTGAAGGATAACAGATAAATTTTAACTCAAATGGTAAGAAGTTGACTCATACCCTGCCAGCGTGAAGATCTCTCCAGTGAGTAATTTGTAAGTCATTGTTAGCGTTTATTAAGTTTTGAAGCTTGCTATGACCGACCGCCGAAGTCCAACTCATCTAAACTTTAGTTTACAAAAATAGATATTTTCTAAAATGAAGAAAATGTACCACCAAAAGATCAGTCCAATAATACCACTCACTAGTAAATAGCATGATTCAATAACCGAAACCATAGGTAGTCCCGACGGCACGGCATCCTCCTATAATACTAGTTAGAACGAAAACTTTTTAATTTAAACAATCTTTGATATCATATAAAAAGGACAATCTAATGAATTATGTTGGTCCATGTTACATTTTGACATTTTTTATACTATAAACTTAAGAGTCAAGATACATGATCATGTATAATTATTTACCTTTGAACTTAACTTCATTTGAACGGAACATAAATTTAGAAAAAGAGACATATCAATATATATATTTGACTTTTAAGGATTATTTTTATAAAGCATAGGAAATCAAAATTCAATATGAAGATGTCACTCATACGAGTTCATGATGTTGCCTATAACATATAAGTCTATATATAAAGTATCAAAAAGAAAGTGGTTGTTCTGTATGTTTTATCCTACCAAGCCTCAATACAGTTATTTAGCATAAGAAAACAATTTCTAGCACTTAGGTTCCTTAACCAAATGAAACCCTTTTTGCACATATTACATGCACTTTTGCTTTGGTTTGGCATAAACACATTTGCTTATGCATCAAGAAATGATACAGACCATTTGGCACTGCTCAAATTCAAGGAATCAATATCCAAAGACTCAAATAGAATCTTAGACTCTTGGAATAGTTCTACACAATTTTGCAAGTGGCATGGAATCACATGCATGAATCAAAGAGTTACAGAGTTGAAACTAGAAGGATATAAGTTGCATGGATCCATATCACCTTATGTTGGTAATCTCTCTTTTTTAACAAACTTGAATCTCATGAACAACAGCTTCTATGGAACAATCCCGCAAGAATTGTGTCGTTTAGTACAATTACAAAAACTTTACCTCACAAATAACTCATTGGTTGGAGAAATTCCTACAAACTTGTCAAGTTTGTTGGATCTTAAAGACTTATTCTTGCAAGGGAACAATTTGGTTGGCAGAATACCAATTGAATTTGGCTCTCTTAGGAAGCTCCAAAAAGTAAATTTGTGGAATAACAATTTAACAGGAGAAATTCCACCATCTATAGGGAATCTTACATTTCTTATTAATCTTAATTTAGGTTCCAACAACTTGGAGGGAAATATTCCACCTGAAATATGTCATTTGAAGAATTTGGCAACTATATCAGTAGGTATAAACAAATTGTCTGGTAAACTTCCACTTTGTCTTTATAATATGTCATCTCTCACTCTACTTGCTGTTGACTTGAACCAATTTAATGGCTCTCTTCCACCAAAAATGTTTCACAGTCTTCCCAATCTCGAAACACTTTTCATCGGTGGGAATCAATTCTCAGGTCCAATCCCAACATCCATATCAAATGCATCGAACCTACGATCATTTGATATCACTCAAAACCGATTCACGGGTCAAGTTCCAAATCTTGGGAAGCTAAAAGATCTTCAGCTCATAGGTTTGTCTCAAAACAATCTTGGAAGCAACTCAACTAAAGATTTGGAGTTTATAAAGTCATTGGTGAACTGTAGTAAGTTGTATGTGGTTGATATATCCTACAATAATTTTGGAGGTTCTTTACCGAATTCCTTGGGAAATATGTCCAACCTCAACAACCTATATCTCGGGGGCAATCATATATTAGGAAATATTCCTGTGGAATTAGGAAATCTTGCGAAGCTATATCTCTTCACCGTGGAAAATAACCGTTTTGAAGGGATTATTCCAGATACTTTTAGGAAGTTTCAAAAGTTGCAAGTGTTAGAATTGAGTGGAAATCGGCTGTCTGGAAATATACCAGCCTTTATAGGAAACCTCAGTCAGTTGTTTTATTTAGGTCTAGGAGATAACATATTAGAAGGAAATATTCCTCTAAGTATAGGAAACTGCCAAAAGTTGTATCACTTAGACCTTTCACAAAACAATCTTAGAGGAACCATACCGATAGAGGTTTTTAGTCTCTTCTCACTAACAAGACTATTGGACTTGTCGGGAAACTCGTTTAGTGGTAGTCTACCACAAGAAGTAGGCAAGCTAGAAAATATCGGAAAGTTGAATTTTTCTGAGAATAATCTATCTGGTGATATTCCTAGAACCATTGGGGAATGTGTTAGCTTGGAGTACCTTTATTTGCAAGGAAATTCCTTCCATGGAGTCATACCTACTTCTCTAGCTTCACTGAAAGGCCTTCAACATTTAGACCTGTCACGAAACCACTTGTCTGGATCAATTCCTAAAGCTCTACAAAATATGTCTTTCCTACAATACTTCAATGTATCTTTTAACATGTTGGAAGGCGAGGTACCAACGGAAGGTGTCTTTCAAAATTCAAGTGAGGTTGCGGTAACAGGCAACACTGACCTTTGTGGAGGTATTTCAAAACTGCACCTACCTCCATGCCCTTTAAAAGGAGAGAAACATTCAAAACATCGTGATTTGAAGTTGATAGCAGTGATAGTTAGTATGGTTTCTTTTCTTCTTATACTTCTACTTATTCTAACTATCTATTGCATAAGGAAAAGAAACAAGAAACCTTATTCCGATTCACCAACAATTGACCTTCTGGTTAAGATTTCATATGAAGACTTGTATAATGGAACCGATGGATTCTCAACAAGAAATTTGATTGGATTTGGAAATTTTGGCTCTGTATACCTAGGAACTCTCGAGTTAGAGGATACACTCGTAGCCATAAAGGTTTTGAAACTTCATAAGAAGGGAGCTCGTAAGAGTTTCCTTGCTGAATGCAATGCACTAAAAAATATTAGACACCGAAATTTGGTTAAGATTTTAACAAGTTGTTCCAGTACAGATTTCAAAGGTCATGAATTTAAAGCTCTTGTTTTTGAGTACATGAAGAATGGAAGCTTAGAAAGTTGGTTGCATCCAGCAAAAGAACTTGCAGGCCCACGAAAAACATTGAATCTAGCACAAAGGTTAAATATTATTATTGACGTTGCTTCGGCATTTCATTATCTTCACCATGAGTGCGAGCAACCTGTCATTCATTGTGATTTAAAGCCTAGCAATGTTCTTCTTGATGATTGTATGGTAGCTCATGTGAGTGATTTTGGCATAGCAAAGTTGCTCCCAAGTATTGGAGTCTCATTGATGCAAAATAGTACTGTTGGAATACAAGGGACAATTGGTTATGCTCCTCCAGGTATATTATAGCTATATTTTTTTTTTAAGTTGTGATTTTTTTTGATTTTTTAATTCATGTTTTGGAACTTTTACTTGCATAAAAATTAACATTTACATGACAACTTCAAGGGTATTAACTGTTTTTTATTTCACTTCAGAGTATGGAATGGGTTCTAAGCTTTCAATTGAAGGCGACATGTATAGCTTCGGAATTCTAATTTTAGAAATGCTAACCGGAAGGAGACCTACAGATGAAATGTTTGAAGATAGTCATAGTCTCCACAATTTTGTTAAAGTTTCAATTTCGAACGACCTTATGCAGGTTGTGGATCCAGCCATTATCCACGACGAATTGGAAGGGGCTACTTGCAGCGGTGTTATGCATTCTAATGTAGAGAAATTTTTAATTTCACTTTTTAGCATTGCACTTGGTTGTTCAATGGAATCACCAAAAGAAAGGATGAGTATGGTTGAAGTCATTAGAGAGCTTAATATAATTAAAAGTTTCTTTCCTACTGGGGATCAAGCTGAATTACAGCCACAAAAAAGTATGTTGTAAAGGTGCCACCATAGTATTTCTTTTTCCAGTAATACTTTATCATTTTCATCTTGTTTTACTTTTTTGTTCAGTAATGTATGCATGATATGGAGATTTATTAAGGATTGGTTAAAGAATTCTCTTGCAATATTCTAAGCAGTATGCTTAAGGCAAAATATTCAATATAAAGGACTGTAAGAGACTTTCAAAGTGGAAATTTCAATGTGTTAGACAGAACCACATAATGTTTGCCAGAAATTAACTTGAACAAGAACAGACTTTTGGTACTCAACAACTTGGATAATTTTCTTTTGCTTTTCTAGACACCTATGTTGTTTTATCATTCACTATTGTTTATAAGCTCATACAACTAAAAAGGACTCGTTTGATAATCGTCATTTTCTCACGAACTTATATCTTATTTTTACTAGCTTATAGCGTTTTTTGATAAGTTAATTTAAGTAGAATATAGCTTGGAGTTTTTTATCTCAATATTACCCAGTAATCTCAATTGAAAAATCAAATAATATATATAACACACACATACACACATAATTTCATATTTATAAATTAGTTTAGCCGTTAATTTTATCAGACACCACAAAATTTATCAGTTAGTTTATCCCTATCAGTTATAAACTAGTTTGTCAAATTCTTCTATAACTTCATTTACTAAATCATCCGAAGGTGTGTGGTACTTTTGCATCCAATTCGATGTCGTTTCATCTGCAGTTGGGAAATCGAAACGTGGCCAGTTGGACAAGTGCATAGATGAAGTTGTTGTGTTGCATCTTCAAGAGTTAAAGTGCTTAAACCTAGTGATTGGTCTCAAGTGGTTAATGAACTTCAACAAATGAGAAATCATTTGGGAGAAACCGAGTTAGATTCCTAGATGTAGCAATCTTTAGATTGCTTATTATGGTCAAACTCTGAATTACCAAGACCTTATTCTCTTAGGAACGAGTGCTAACACCAAGAAAAGAAAAAAATTAAAGCACTTACCGGAGTATAAAGGTTAGTTAAATTAAGAGCTTATTCAATAAGTGTATAAAATTTTCCTATTTAACAAGCCACCTTATGATTAGTTGAAGCAAATGTGTAGGATTGTAGAGTTGAAGAAAAGCATGTAGAGTAAAAGAGAAGTATGTGTGTAGACTTGTGGAGTTGAATCATGAAGATTGTTGGTATTTTTTTCAAAAATAATTTTAAAATAAGAATGAAGCCTATGTAAAATCTCTTGAGAGAAAGTTTTGCCGTTTATTATAGTCTTATTTGATTTGAGAGATTAATCTTTATAGTTACGTCCAAAAAATAATATTCAATTTACACTAAACAAACAAAATCGGGCAACTCATATTGTTGAACCATGCCAAGAAATAATGTGGCGCTTCACTTGTCATGTGATTGACAACTTATATTTAAAACTAACATAAGGGACATAACAAAAATGTTTGGAAACAATTTGGTTACTTTTTAAAAAAAATATTCACTCATTCAAATTGTTAGAATGCATTGAAAATAACATAAGTTAATGTCACTAAAATCTAAAAACAAACTTACAACACTTTAGTTAATAGTATAAAGTGTCAAAATATCTACAGATGTGACAAAATCAAAAGGATCGAAATATTCATGCCTCTAGATTTGTAACATCGATAACGCTCAAATCATTTATTGAATTTTTAATGGATCAACACAAATATATCACACCAAAAAAAAAAAGAATAAAAGCATATAGATAAAAAGATGGAAAATCTATGCAAACGACTAATTCCATACTAAATAAATGACCAAAAATTGTGAGAGGAATTTTCAAAATATAAATTTGGAAAGTTGCAGTGGTTGAATAGAGACCTTTAGATGAAAAGATGTAATGATTGACTATTGAAGTAATGTAATCATTCATGAACAAACTCTTCACCGAAGAACATAAGTTTTTTTATAAATACGACTTAAATGTGTGTTTAGTCCCTGCACTTTCACCCAATTTTGGCTTTGGTCCCCGCACTTTTTTTTGTTTGGTATTGGTCCATGCACTTTGTAAAACTTTTGGTTTTAGTCCTTCTATTAAGTATCTGTTAAAAAAAAAAACTAACGGTGTGCCACGTGGACCAATCATGGCACGCCACGTGGCAAACTAAATAACAAAATTTTATAATTGAAATAAATAAATTTAAATAATTAATTTTTAATTAGTTTTTAAGGCTGTTATTGGAAACAAGATTTTGCGCATCTTGAAGGCGCATGGGATTGCACATGAAATTCCTGAAGATCTGTATCAGCTGATCAAGAAGGCAGTCTCAATTAGGAAGCATTTGGAGAGGAATGGGAAGGACAAGGATTCCAAATTCAGGCTAATTTTGGTCGAGAGCAGGATCCGTCGCCTTGCTCATTACTATAAGAAGACAGAAGCTTCCATCAGTATAGAAATACGAATCAACAACTGCCAGCACTCTTGTTGCTTGAAGAGATGGTCAGCGATATCATAGTTGTGCTTTCTAAGTACTTTATTTTTGTATGCAAATGAATTGCTTTGATGATGGATCTTGTTCCTTTTAAAAAAAATAAAAAAAAAAACTAATTAAAAATTAACTATTTAAATTTATTTATTTCAATTATAGAATTTTGTCATTTTGTGTGCCACGTGGCGTGCCATGACAGGTCCACATGGCACACCGTTAGTTTTTGTTTTTTTAACAGATACTTAACAGAAGGACTAAAACCAAAAGTTTTACAAAGTGCAAGGACTAATACCAAACAAAAAAAAGCGCAGGGACCAAAGCCAAAATTGGGTGAAAGTGCAGGGACTAACACACACATTTAAGCCTATAAATATTAAATAGAGACACTTTAGAGGCATAAAATAGTTCATGGAAGGAGACACAAAATTGCATTTTTGTGAGTCAAAGTTATGTCTAAAATAATACTAAATTATTCTTTCTTTTCTCTAGTGCACGAGAGAAATTGATATAACTTTATTTTATAAACTATCATTGATCGATGCGCTTGGTGGGATTTCAATAATAACAAAACTTTTTTTCTCTAATTAAACACATTACATCTTTTGTTCTATATTTAATTTTTATACACATTTAATAAAAAGAAGAAATATCATTTCAAAGGTAACAAAACTTGCACAATTAATTAGAGGCAATCGTTTTTCAACGAATGTCGTAAGAGCCAACTGTTTTTTAACGGATGTCATAGGGTGTTATTCCTTCTTTGCGCATAATCGACTCATGACCTAAAATATGGTTTCAAAGACCTTTTTTGTTTTAAATTATTTTTTCGATATTTTCTCTATTTTAATAAATTTTGGTGGTGACTTCATAATCTTCAAACAACCCTTGAATGTTTAGGCTGCTACAATAAGGAACCCAAAATTCTCGTTTGAGGTATTCAACCACTTATAAAACGTTAGTAAGAAATTAATGAGTAGTGTTATACATCGCGAGAAAAGTCTCATGAATATATCACAAATGTTTCACAACTTTGATACAAGCGGTTAAAAAAAATAGAAGATTATTGTTTTCAATGTGTTTTGTAGTTCCGTGAATTTTTCATTTGCTATAAAAAAAAAAAAATTCCAATTAATAAATTGTGTTTCACATCAATTGTAATTCTGATGTGACAATTCTAAATATTTTAATAAATTATGTGTGTAAAGTTGTTTTGAACTGTCGACTCACCGCCATTAAACTAATTAAGTACAGTTTTGATCCCTCTATTTTTTTTAAAAAAAATATATCAACTTTTGATCCCACTATTTTAAAAAGAGTATTGCTATATACAGCGACAACAAATGTCATGAATTTTTCACGAGCTTGGCTTTACTTCATGTTTTGCCTAGTGTCTGCTTCGCATGACTGAATATATTTAACGCATCATTCCAACCAAAAACCAGTCACAGTCCATGCACTCTAGCTTTTCATCCATCCTTCCATTAAATCTAAATTTCTGAACAATTACTCGTAAAAAATACAGGGAGAGGAGATGGAAGAGAGCAAGACTTTCAATCAGTGGCCAACTGAATCAAACTCAGATACTTGGAGTGCAACCGGTGGAAGTGTCTACAGTGGTGGTGGTGGATCAGGGGTTTTGTAATCGAACTTGGTCTTTGGTGGAGTGATGATAGAGAAGTTTCCTGATGAAACGACCGTAAAGAAAGATAAACAATCGCGAGAGAACGGTGACGACAAACGACGACAAAGGAAAGGCGACAATGTAATGACAATCGACATGGGAGGAACAAAGACGTATCCATAGAATGGAGGGGAGATAGCAACCTGTTGCCTTTGCTTTGGGTTTCAGTTCAATCCACAAAAACGTGGGAGCAAGTTGAAGAGACGACGACCGCAATTTGTTTTTATGGCGGCGGTGAGTCGAAGAGACCATGGAACTAAGGAAATTTACTGTGACATAAAAGACAATTGAAATAAAAAAAACAATTTATTGTGACATGTAGTTCACGATAGCATCGTGATACTTGCTTGATTGAGCATTTCCCTTTTAAAAACCAATATTATGGTCCTCCAATTTTATTTTTGCGCATGGTGGACAAACCTAAGGGCATTGTTTAAACATCTAAAAGTAGCAACTTTTGTACGTTTATAACTTTAACAAGTGTTTGACTTGTATTTTCAAGACATAATTTCTTTTTATGGGTTCCTTATGCAATGCTCTTATGGCACTTGTTAGCAAGACCTTAAAAAATAAACCTATTTTCTTTCTAGTTTTTTCATTCCTTAATCAATTAGTTTTTCCTTTCCATTTGTAATGAACTGTTCACATAATCAAATCACATAACCTAATCCAACAATGTATTATATCAACGCATACCATTCAAATTAGAAAAACAACGAAAATAAACCTAGATAAATTCCATAACAACAACTTAGCGAGTTTCAAAACTCAGCGACATAATTTTTTTTCTCGAAATAAAACAAAATTCAAAGTACTCTAAAACATTTCATTAAACCACAAAAACTCAAAACCTACTTCCACACAGCAGCACCACCAACACCTCTTCCAAACGGCACCTGCGCAACCTAAACAGGAGCAGTAGGCATATCAAGAGTCTCCTTATCTTTCAGGATCTTTTTGGCGGTCTCGAAATCAAAGGTCATTCGTGCGTAGTAGCTTTCGGTTACTTGGCGTGAGGATGTTTTCACAGTTTTGCTTTTGCCTCGACCCATTTTGGTGAATGTGTGAGAGTCTGTGTGCGGTTGGGGGGAGAAGGAAGGTGAAGCAGACGCAGAGGAATTAGAATTAGGTTTTGGTGTTTGGGGTGCGGACGATAATAAACTCAATGGATGAATGTAATTTATTGATTAATAAATTATTTATTATTTTTTTTAAAATATTGAAGGAATTATTTTTTTTAGTTTTATACTCTCTCTCTCTCTCTCTCTCTCTCTCTATATATATATATATATATATATATATTTATATATATTACTTAATTAAGGAAATTAGTAATGACATGGATAATAGGTTTATTTACCCTACACCACACATCATTAGTCGATAATGTCACATCAACAAAATTGACTTTAAAATGAATAGGGGAACAAAGACTCGTGAAAAAATAAAATTGAAGGACCATAATGTTGGTTTTTAAAATATGGTATCAAAAGTTTATATTTTTATTTTTAAAAAAAAAGATAACATAAATACATTTAAGCCATAATTATTTTACAAGTTCAATTCTTTTAATTTTTTACTCCTAAAAAGTAAGTCTTTTAATTTATTTAGCGAAAACCACCACGTTCGTGATAAAATTTATGAAAATCTTTGTACCAAAAAAAAAAATATTATGAAAATCCAGTTTGCAAAAAAAAGAATTAAAACAACATAAATTTTCAAGAATAATTCATTTATATTGATGTTTTTATGATAAGAAAACATGAGAATAATCTGTTTACTAACTATTTTTTCAAGTGTACAAGTGGAGTCAAATAGGCTTTAATTCACTAGTTTGTTTGGAAGCGTCTACACGATAGAATTCTTCAAGGCATCGTTGTGCGTCTGATGGACTATAAGTTGACTTTACATTACACCTCTTAAACAATTCTAGTGTTTTTATAAGTTAATTTTTAGAAGAGTGATATTTGTTCAACCAATTCTATATAACTTTTGTGACAACCACTTTTTTTCTCTTCTAATTATTGGATAAAAAGAATAGAGAGAGAAAGAAGAAGACCTCTCACTACCGACAATATAAAAACCTCTCATTGATAAATAATCTATAAGTACCCCTATCAACGTTAAGTCTGGAAGTTTGTCATGCCCCTAGAGCACCCGCGGAATCCAACTTACATAAATCATTTTATTCAAAAAAAAAGTATCATTTCAACATTTATTTTAATTTCAAGGCTAAGCACAAAAAATTATCTTTCAAACTTAATATATTTGATATTGAGCAGGTTCACGAAATTATATATGTATTAATTAGAGAATTCGTTCTAAGAAAGGATATTTACATCGTATATATCATCTTTCTCAATTATTATCCTTTTTAATTATTATCACAATAATTTATTTATTTTATTACATCCAAGTTATTATCTCTTCTAATTTCTTCATTTAGTCTATTTATAGCCGTTATAAGACTAATCAGCTATCCTTGAGCATGAGCATGGACACTTTTTTTCACATATTAATTTACTTAAACTAATCTTATTTGAGTTGCATTAAACACTAATATAAATATTTCTTTCAGCTAAAATTTGAACTTTAACAGGTCACGTTATTGAAGTTTAGAACCCTCTGTTTCACGCTTTTCCTTTCCATGATGTTTTTTACTATAACTTCAACATTTTTAAACCATATACGCATGATATGAAGGGGCAAAGTAGGCCATGCCACCCTATTTCGACCAGAATGTGATGTATATAACCTACAATATGCCAGAAAATTAAGAATTAAGAATAAAAACACAAAAACTGGATTCAAATATCAAAATGATCACCAACCATTCACTTTATTAATGTTATCTAGACAAGTCATTAACGCTATTCAGGGAATTAAATTAATGTATGTTAGGTGACATTATTAAAATATAATCCATAATCAAGCTGCAAGTATATTAATTCAAATCATTTTTATCGTAAGGCTATTATAGTAATGGCTTGTTAGAGGCATGTAAACTTAATCATTGTCTCGTTCAAACAAGTAAAATTTTATTTTAGAGTAGACGCCAGCACTATATATTCCGATTGGAGAATTAACATTTAATTATGCAAGTTAATGGCTGGACGGCCATATCCTAATGACCATACTATCTAATATGATTTGCAATAGAAACAATAAATTATTTGTTCGTGAATAGTTATGGACAGAAGAACATCTAGTCGAAAATAGTATAATGAACAGAAGAACCTAATTTATCGAGAAGCAAAGAACGTGGGCTATATTTGGTAAAATTTCTATAATTCTTTCAAGTTAAATTTGTTGATTTCCGGGAATAAAATAATAGGAATATATATGTTTATGTTTGTTACAAGTTTAGTAAATTTTATTCCCGGTATAAAATGTTCTTGGGAATAGAAAAATTTTCCCAAGGAAAAGGATGAGAATAAAGTTTCCATGGAGATGAGAATAAATTCATAAATAGTTACCTATTATAATCCCTATTTTTATGGTTTCTAGGAATATTATAAATTTAACCAAACATATTTTTCCGAAATACCTTAGAATAAATTTGATAAACTTGAAACAAACACACCCAAATCAAAGTCACGAACAATCGAGTCTGATATTTACCGCATTCATCTCAAATTTTACAATAAATAGGTATGTACGCTGCACCAAGCACTTGCCCACTTGTGTCATACCTCTTACTTCCTCTGTCTCAAAATGTAAACAAAAATAAATATAAATTGATGTATTTAGTATAAATTTTGAATCAAATACATTGATTTTTGTTAATCAATTTTTGCTTATATTTTAAAACGGATGGAGTAATTTTTTTTTTGAATTACACACTAATTGCTTGGTAGCAATATAAACATTTCTTATATATGTACAATCTCATAATAAGATTAATTAAACTATAGAATTCAATAAATGTGTGTTAGCTTTTCGATTCTTAGATGAAGAGAACTCTGGTAACCTAAGGTTCGGCTACAGGTAAATGGAATCTGACCAAGAACTGTAACAAACTCAGATTTTTTTTTTAAAAATTCATCTTTTAGTGGAGTTCATTAATCACTTGAGTTCACTTGTTCGGTTTTTAAGAAAATAATTAGTAATATAAATTTTAAAAAAATGTATAGTATAATTATGCTCTTTATTTTGCTCTCGAATGATTTTTTTATTATTTATTGGTCAAACTCAAAAACCAAACTAAAATAAATAAAAGTAATATTTAAAATTATTTAATAAGATATAAAATACAATATTTTTTTTAAAGGCACAGCAATAATCATCATATAATAATACCTAACCGGTCATAAGAATATTTAAGATGGAAGAAACAACAAGAATAACAAGTCGATCAAATAATACACATGCTAGCACCAATATCCACATTCATGAAAGAAAGAAAAAAACACCAATATCCACATACTTTGAAAATACAACTTTTTTATATATTTGAAAATATGATATCAGTTTGTATTCAAAAAAAATATTGTAATAATTATATTAAGGCATACTAATATTGTTAAACTATTTAGATCTTCTTAAATACTAATTAAAAAGTAGTGTAAAAAATTTAAGAGAAATTACAATTCGTAGTTTATTATAGGTTTTTGCTAGAAGCCATCTAATGTCTTTTAGCAACTCACACCTTAATGTGTGATTTCCACTTTTTAGTTATAACTTTGCTAAAATACACCTTCATAAAAATTAGTTGGTGTCTTTTAACAAATACTCATAAAATAACTTGTTAAAAAACACATTCACAAAAGGTGTCTTATAGCAAAACCCTTTATTATAATATACCAACAATATTTATTTTAAATTTATTAACTAGTAATTGATATTAACACTGAAAAATAAATTCTATATCCCTAGTGCACAGTTGCAGTTTGGTGCTGGATTTGTTACTTCATCAATCCAGATTACAGACCCAAATCTATTGCTTTTAAGTTTTAAGGAGAGGAGAACATGACATGTGTAACCAAGTGATTAAGTGTGATTGTTAATGAGTTCTAAAAAAAAAACAAATCACTCGAAAAAACTCAAATTTGATTTTCAGATAAACAATTTGTATTTACATCGTAATCAAACTTTGAATTTTAGAATCTTCTTTTCTTATAAACGGAAATTTTAAGACAAAGAATAGTATGTGACTATGTGTCTTTCTTTTTTCTATATTATTCTTTCATTTTATCTTTCATAAAATACACTAAATTCATAGTGACTTTTTCTTCATTGATCTCCATATTATCACAAAATCACTTACCACATGGCACAACTATGATGCATTGTAGTTAGTCATTGCGGCTGGGTTCTACACTTCTACAGGACAAGTATCCCGATATTATAGAACTCTAACGTTCCAAAACGTGATTCTACTTTCGGTACAATATGCATTATTTGACGACAAATTGCACCGGCCAGAGGGTGATTGGAGTCTACACTCCTCAGTCTCACTATTGTATGGGACCATACCATCATGTCCATGTCGATATAGAACTCACTAGATGATTTTGAATTTTTACTCTTTCAAATACTTCACCACTCACTATACTCAAATATTTTCCTTCCTTCCACATTATTTTGATTGATGTCCCCGTGCTAGCTGCTCACAACATGGTGGGGTCCAAAATTTGCATGGTTAGAAACCACTCCAGCTAGGACAAACGACTCTATGTTGCTGTCATGAATATGATTGGACGGCCAAAAAGATAAGAAGCCAAATTCTATAATATTCAATTTTTTACACATTAAATGGACCCACCACCCACCACCCATGTCCCACTTCTTCTTTTTTGTCCTTAATAATAACTCACTCTATTTATATATCAAACATCTTAATAACCTCATCACAACCTAACCTAACCTCAACCACTCAATATTCACTAGCATATTCATCACACAAGAGTCTAGAGAGTGAGCTATGGAGGCTAAAGAACAAGATGTTTCATTGGGAGCTAACAAATTCCCAGAGAGACAACCAATTGGTATTGCAGCTCAGAGCCATGATGATGGCAAGGACTACAAGGAACCACCACCAGCTCCATTGTTTGAGCCTTCTGAGCTCACTTCATGGTCTTTTTACAGAGCTGGAATAGCTGAGTTTGTAGCTACTTTTCTGTTCTTGTACATCACTATCTTGACTGTTATGGGTGTTAACAGATCTGAGTCCAAGTGTAAAACTGTTGGTATTCAAGGAATTGCTTGGTCTTTTGGTGGCATGATCTTTGCCCTTGTTTACTGTACCGCTGGTATCTCTGGTATGTGTCTCTAAATCTAGTGAAAATCTCTATTAGCAAAATTTAGTTTATTTTTTCTAATTGTGTTATAGTACTAATTATTTCAGTAACTCTTTTTTTGTTTGGTAATTTTCCTAGTACTAATTTGTTCAAAAGTTTAATTTTTATTTATTGTTAGTCCATAGTTCATTAAGTTGAGAAAAAGTATCGAGAGTCGTAAAGTCTGACAAAAAATTATTCCACTAAGAATCCAACTCGGATTCTCCATAACTAAGAGTTGTTTTGTTTGATTAACAACTTTTTTTTAATAGATTTTGTTTTATTAGTAATCAGCTGTTATCATTAACATAATACATGATGAAAGAGTTGATAACCTAGGTTTGTCTATTTGCTAAAACCCGGCTCATACTCCGGAAGGGTTTGAGTCTCTTGCTCATAGAGTAAGGATCTCGTAATCAACGTTCTTTGAGTTTTAAGGCCTGCCCAGATTAACCGAGCCTCAACTCAACTAAACTTTACCACATCAAAAATACATGAAGGAATCAGTGTTAATTATATTAAATTTATATGGTAACAGTAATGATTTATTATGGTACTAAATTGTGATGTTATGTTATGCAGGGGGTCACATAAACCCAGCAGTGACATTCGGTTTGTTCTTGGCAAGGAAATTATCATTGACCAGGGCTGTGTTCTACATGGTGATGCAAACCCTTGGTGCTATCTGTGGTGCTGGTGTGGTTAAGGGTTTCGAGGGAAAGACATTTTTCACCGCGAAACACGGTGGTGCTAACTTTGTTGCTCCTGGTTACACAAAAGGTGATGGACTTGGTGCTGAGATTGTTGGTACCTTTGTTCTTGTTTACACTGTCTTCTCCGCCACTGATGCCAAGCGTAGTGCCAGAGACTCCCACGTTCCTGTATGTCCCTAATTATTGAGTGCATGTTTAGTATCACAATAATTTTATCTTAATCACAGTGAGTCACCTTGTAAGCTCACTGTGATTTTGATAAACGAGCATGATAACAAACATGCCCTAATTGAAATATATCAACACATGTGTATAATTTGTAAACTAATTTTAATTTAATGTTTATCTATTATTAGATTTTGGCTCCACTGCCAATTGGGTTCGCTGTATTTTTGGTGCATTTGGCCACTATCCCAATCACTGGAACTGGTATCAACCCTGCTAGGAGTCTTGGTGCTGCAATTATCTTCAACAAAGACCTTGGTTGGGATGATCACGTATGTTTTATTAACTCTAATCTCTCTCATTTTCAATTTTTAATATTAATTAATTACTGAATTATTGATGAACTTGCAATTAATTAACCTTATCATTTTTTTTATGTGCAGTGGATTTTCTGGGTTGGACCATTCATTGGTGCAGCACTTGCAGCTCTCTACCACACAGTTGTGATCAGAGCCATTCCTTTCAAGTCAAGTAATTAATTTAATCCAACGGTTTATGATCTTTGATGCCAAACCAAGCCAACTTTGTGGGTTTTATTTTATTTGATCCTTATCTGGTTTTAATTATTTCCCTTTTTGTATGTAAAGGATGTTGTAAGTGTAACGTGTAATGATTATTATTATTAGGTGGTGAGTGCGTTGGGTGATGGGTCAGTTTTCCATTACTTTTAAGTTGGAATATGGCTCAAACCCTACCCATGTGTGATGTATTGTTGTAATTGTTATCTTTTAATTTATAAAACAATAATATTCTCTTTTGGCATTTTTCTCTGTTGGTCCATCCTTCTCAAATCCTGTGTCTGGTCTAACTGTTAACTCTTGTCTATTGGGCATTGGCTTCTTTCACACGATAAGTATGTGCCATGATATATGCTATATATGGTGCCACAGCTGGCACAATTGCACATTTGTGTGATTAATTTTTTTCTTTAAATATAGTTCAAAGACGTTGGAGTTGGAAGAGTTGGGTGAAACTGTCCATATCTTGTCTTGGCCTTCGTCAACGGATAAAGAATTTTTCAGTGACAAACTCTATCAAGAAAATTTCAAGATAGTGTATTTGCAAACACCTTTCATTAATTACGCACCATTACCTCCCTTGATTTTCGACAAATAATAAATTTAATCGACTGAGACTTTTTTTGATCAATTATTGGTAAAATCTCTCTAGGTAAATAGCGATGCTCATACTATAAAGATATACTAGCGATGATAATGGAAGAGAGAACTCTTCCAAAAAAAATAATGGAAGAGAGAATGTGATATGATATGATGATAATAATGGAGAAATATAAAAGTACAAGAATGGTGTAAAAATTAGAAATGTCAAATACCACACGTAGAGTTTGCTTATTTTATATTAATTGATTTGTATATAATTGAGATAGAAATTCAGATGAGATTAAGATAAATGCTAGCGACACACATTTTAACACATACTTTCCAACACACTCTTTTTGATTGGTTAAAATTCACATACGTCCCACCAAATTTATATGGGACCCACATGATTTAGTGGAACTCGTGTGAATTTAAACAGATCAAAGAGAATGTGTTGAAAAATGTGTATTAAAATGTGTATTAAAATGTGTGTTGCAAGCATTCATCTGAGATTAAATGCACTTTAAATTAAATATATGAAAGGAACAGAGACACGAATACAAGAATCGGTGCAAGTCCTGGCTGTATGGCTAAATATAGATGCGAATAATGCCAACATCAACAGCTTGGATGACCTTTTTGTTTGAAGAATATTGGTTTTTCTTTTTGAAAGAGGAATATTTGTTGATTCATTGTAAAGACATCTAGAAAATTACATAAATTATATGCTCAACTTTTTAATTCATGGTTTGAATTAGGGAAGTAGCTAAACAAAGACAAACTGTACACACAAATAAAAAGAACACAAAAATTGTCTTTTCTATTGTAAAGAAAATGATTCTCTTTCTAAGAAATATTTGGTTTTAGAGAGTAAAGGCGAGTCATCTCATCATTTGTATATATATTTTAATTTTAAAAGTCAGAATGGCCGAAAAGGAAAGGTAAAAAATAACACAGTTATTGAATAGATAATTCAAATTGTTTTGTTGTCGGTTTTTTAAAAATTTATTTGGTGATTTAGGAAAACAAAAATTTAAAAACTAGATCCTAGTAAAATGACTCTCTTAGACTTTGTTTGCGAGTTGGGTTTTGGAGGAAAGGGGAAGGGAAGGAAAAGCTTACTTAGAGGTAAACTCTTGTTTGCGAGTTTTAAAAAATCAGGGAAAGGTTTTTGGGGTTTTGAAGGGCTTCATTTGTCGAATTCCAAAATCCCTCATTAAAGGGTTAAACATACAAATTGACAATTTTGTCCTCATAATAATTCAAAATTTCAATTATAATTTATAAGATAAATTACAAAGTATAGCACAATGTATTATTTTAAGAGAAAAAAATGATAAAATAATAAAATTATTACATAAGCCATCCATCTCTTTTTCTTGTTGGTTTCTTTAACTCCCAAATAAGGGGAAGACTTTCCCTCCTTTCTCCCTTCCCTCCCTTCCCTTCCCTTCCCCTCCTTAATCTTTCATTTCCTTCCCTTCAAAACTCGCAAACAAAGCCTTAGCATCAACCAATAGCAAGTTGCTGATATCATGATATTATTTTTCAAAGGTGCTGATATCATGATGTAGATTATACCCTGCTTTCATTTTGTCCAAAAAGTCAGCACACTTATTTTCCCTCCTACATTTGTTGCAACCTAATATTCCACTCAATACATTAAACCAAGGTAGCATATAGGTGATGATTTTTCAAGAAGCTCTAAAATTAAATGAATGTTACCGAGAGCAGCTCTCTAAAAGTTTAAAACTCCTAACTCAACTTAAAAAATGTCAAAATTGTTAGACCGGATGTTATAATTGGAGTTTGAATCTCGACTCCTCTACTTACGTATGTGAGTTCTCAATGACGATCGTCATTTTGCTATAAAAAAAATAGCTCTCTAAAATACCCCGCATTCAATTCATGATGGCTTGCCGTCATTTTCACAGTTATACGAAGTTGGGCACTGGTGACTTTAACATAGACCGTAATTATGAAATTGCAAGTGTTAAAAAGAATTAAGGAAGTAGGCTTCTAATGTACATAAGTGTAATTTTTTTTAATCAATTCATCTACTTCATTCATAGTTTGTGCCCCTTATGTGTAGGAAATAGGCTCCAACGCTGATAAGGCTACTAACTAATTGAATCTTGAAATGGGTGGCTGCATCAATGCATGAGGAGGTTACACATTCATTTGTTGCTTGAATTGTCATGGCTGAATAATTACTACCCGTTACACATCAATAATGCAACGACCTCTTCCACCTCTTTGTGCTCTTGTATTTGCCATCTTGTCTTGATTGTTCTACACGTCCTTTGTTTCAACTCTTTATTTGCATGATAAAAGATACGCCGCACACAAATGTTAAAGCTTCCTAAGCTTCACTACAACAATTTTGACATGAAATAGCGCTCTTTTAATAGCACTTTTTATTGAGGTGCTATCAAATACTGCACACAGGCACGTTTAATAGCACTTTTTTTTGGGCGCTATTTTAGGCTATCCGCAAGAATAACGCTTCTCGTATAAATGCTATCATAAAGTATTAACATAAAAAAATAAATACTCCAAAGAAGAGTTTATTAATGCTTTTAGAAAAACGCTACTGTATATATACGCTCTTTGTTAGCGGTTTCCTTAAAAGCGATACTGTAGGCTTTTTATTAAATTAAAAAAAAATCGCGCAATTGTTTTTTCAATTCCCGCTAACCATTCTCAAAACGAGTTCACGCACTATCTAAACTCTTCTTCACTGAAACACAACTCTTATTATTATTATTATTATTATTTATTATTTTATTATTATTATCATTATCTCCATAGATTTAACCCATAAAACCGTTCATCACTCACTTGAAACCCTTTCTCTTCAATTGATTTAACCCTAACACTCTTCATCTTCGATCGTCACTCATCCTCATCTCCCTACCGTGTTTGAACCCTAATAAAATCAAAAGGGGGAAAACTCGTTATGTACTTCAATCGTTCTTCTTCTTTCAACTGGATCATAAATTTCAATAGCTCTACAAAGTTGTGATGAATTTTGGAAAGGAATTTGGATCTTCAACCATCGTTGGTAGATAGCTTTGTTCCTCTCTTTGTTCATCTCGTGTGGTGACCCAGCCACGTGAAATTCATTCCCATCTCAACCTTTGTCATCTATCCTTCTTCAATCATTAATCCATTCCCATCTCACATGAATCATAATCATTGTGAAATTGTTCCTCTTCAATCATTCTATCGTTTAGAGGTGATGAAGCCTCGACGACAATAACGATGAGGAAGCCTCACTCTCCCTCTCTCTCTGCAATTGTTGTAAGCCTCGTATGAAAACACGCATTATTTCTCTTTGTTTCATTTTCGTGTTTGTTTTTGGGTTTGTTTTACATTTCACATTTTTGTTTCTATGTTCTCCATTAACCAAACTATATTTTGTATGGAAACTCTGTTTAATCATTTAACTTTTGCTCCTTCCATTCTTCTAAGTGTTTAAATTAATGCAAGGTTGCATGAAATAGTGATTGTCTAATTTCTATTCATTTTGACTATAATTCTTAGTTGCATTTGGTGTGAGATTTGGTTGTAAACTTCAATTGTTTTAACAGGAAGGTTGATGATGCCTCGGTGGCACGACGCCAAGTAATTGTGAGGAAAAGAGTGTGGTATCTAGACACTGAGAACGGTGACAGGTTTCAGCAATGTCAAGGTGAAGATGGAAAAAGATCACAGCCCAATCCAAAGCTAAGTAATCCATGGAAGTTTTTACATGGGGAACATGTTGCTGGTGTATGGCCAATTTGGCTCACTGTAGTTTGTGGGAAAGCTCTCGGTGGTTGAATTCCATGAAAGGCTGACAAAGATTTGATAAGGTTCCTTTCTATTAAGTACCTTGCATTTAATTTAATAGTTCCTGATTTATCAAGATATGTCCATGTGGTATGAATTGAAGTCACTAGTGCAGACTATTAAGGATGTCAAAAGTTAAATTCTTGTTGAATTATTGATGAACCATGGTAGTATTTTGGCTCAGTGCACTTGTTTTATATTCATCTTTAGTTGGCCTTTTGTATATGCATGCTGGATTTATAGCTTAGGTAGGTGATATTTGGCCCTGCATGCTAGTTGATTTCAACTTATTTAGAATGAGAATGTACCATATGTGTTGTGTTTTTAACAACTTGTTGATGTCACTGAATATTGAAGCATCTGTAAAGGTTTATCAAGTCTAAAATACTAAAGTGATTGTTGTTCTTTTTGTCACTGGGTTTGTAAGCTTGCGCTACAGCTCGAGTTTGCAGGATTTTGCAGGTGTACTTCATTTAACGAAATATTGTTATGATAAAGGATGATCTTCTAATACCAGTTGAAACAGAGCTTTGTTTTATTGGGGGTAAATCTTAATTTTGTGGTGGAATGCTTTTGATTTTCTAATTAAATATGCAATAATCAGGTTCTGTATGATTTTGGTTTCGAGCGATATTTTACCATGTCTTACTAGAAACTCCACAAAAGAAATAAAACAGAAAAGTTCCTAAGCTATGAATGTTTCTTGTAATTTAGCTTTTTCAACGTTAGACCACATAATTTATATGATAATTCAACTCTGCTACAAATTTTAGGTGATGTATAGGTTGTGTTTTTTCTTGGATAATATTGTGCAGTATATTTTCTAATATCTCAGTTACAACATGATATTTTCTTTGTTTCCGCATTTCTTCTAAAACTTGAAAAGCATATTGTTGAGGTGCACATTGCCGAATTACCTTTGTACATGTGTGCCAATTTTGACACTGAACCTCCTCTCTCACTGACTACTGTTGCAATTCTCATCACTCAACTTTTAGGTTATTTTCATTCTTTCGCCAAATTCGTTTTCTTTCATTGGTTTCAGTGTATGTTGCATCACGGGAAGCTGCGTAATCTTGGGATTGAACTAAATTTTCAGGTTATTTTCATCCTCTTGCTGGACTTGTTCTTGTACTAGTTTGAGGTAACTTTATTCTATTTTTACAAACTCGTCGACAGATTTGTCTTTAGAAGCAATTCATCGAACATCGATTCTACTTTGTTTTGGCAGGGATGCTAGAGTTGTCAAATGAAAAGAAATGTATCTTTTCTTGTTATATTAACAAGTACATTTATAGGAGCTCACTGAAAGATCGAGTGTACTTTGGTCCTTCAAAGATAAGTGATATCTATTTATTTTTATAATGAAATTGACATACATGTTCTAGCGTATGAAGGTCTATCTACATACAAACTTTATTCTAATTTCAGTTTTTATGATA
>Ga0228710_1000440_pt1 | contig 51559 bp, 22 predicted proteins | sample MedpolnodulmetaG_FD_177995 | JGI IMG/M metagenome (GOLD analysis project Ga0228710, IMG submission 177995) | Root nodule microbial communities from Medicago polymorpha collected in Santa Monica, California, United States - pink nodules | ecosystem: Host-associated > Plants > Roots > Nodule... | reverse complement strand
GAATTATATGGTGTATTGCACATTTGTCCATAAAGTGTGTCATTATATATTTACTTATTGCAATTGTGTCCCTGATTAAATCAAAATTAAACATAGATTCTCATTTGTGCACTATGATTGAAATTCACCTTAATATTTTGTATGAGAACTGGTTTGTAATAAGGTAAAGTTAAACAAAATAACTTTTTCAAAAAAGTCAATTTTCTAACTTCACCGCAGAAGCCCCCATCTATTAATTACCGTGCTTCCATCCACCTTTTTTTTTTGTTCAAAAGAGCATGTGTCCACTTGTGTGGCTTTAGTTTGGACAAACCATAATTCAAACTGGATTTCTGTTTAACCGTAAAAGTTAAAAAGAGCCCATTTTTTAGCTTCTTTTGTTAAAAAAATAAAATCCAATTTAAATCATTCAATATAAGAAAAGGATTTTGTGCAAATTTGTCGATCAATACCATCGATCAATACAATAAAAGGAATGGTTGTAAAAAATACAAAACTATCCCTTTTAAAAATTGTTCTACATATAATAAAAAATATTAGAAAAAGATCAATATAACAAAAGGAATGGTTGGAATAATACAAAAGGATTGTGATTGACTGCAGTTGGAGAAAGTACGCCGTCACTGCAGTCAAGCGTATAACGATCGTTGGATACATCCAACATTCATAAAGCAGCCACGGCAATTTTTTCAAAAATAAAGTAAAAACAAGCTCCAGAAACTCAACTAACTCAGTCGTCAATCTTCTCTCTTTCTCTATGGCACGATTGCAATTTAATTCTCTTCTTCTTCATCATCATCATCATCATCATCATCTTCTTCTTCTTCTACAACAGCCCTATTAATCTTAATTGAGATGAGTTTTCAATTTTCAGTTTATTCAAGATGAAGGCAATCGACCCACCACAAACAACTCTTTCATGGTGATGTTTGGCTTAGATGGTTGATTGTTCTGCAGAGGTGTGTTGTGTAGTTTGTTGCGATTGAGGCAGACAATGTTGGTGCTCAATATAAAATACTAATATGGATGCCTAGAACTAGCCAATGTAAAATTGAGTAAATTGTCATTCTTGACTGTTTGGAAAGAATTGGAATTTGACTGAACTAGTTAAACTAAAATACATGTGTATAGATATCTCCATGGCCATAGTTTATGAGAAGTTGTACAGTCGAGATATCTTATGTAAATTGGGTTTTAACATTTTATAATCTTGTGGTTTTTCATTATGGTGTGAAATTAGAGAATTACCAAATCTGAACCATGTAATAGATTGAATGGTTGGGATTTCATCGACGGTGTCTTCTCGCCGACTGCAGTGAATCGTAATCCAATACAAAACTACCCTTTTAAAAATTATGTCGTATAACAAGCTATAAAGAAAAAATTGATTGTGTAAAATGCAAAACTATCTAGTGTTTATATTTTCTTGAGTCCCCTCTCATGTCTTGGAAACAAATACCCACTTTCAAAACTCCCCACTTCCTCCCCTCCACCAATGCAATAATTTCTTACACGATGAATGAATAAACGACGAAGAGATAGAGACAAACTCAAACTCTGTTAACCCCCATTAATTTTCTGTCAATTCAAGAAGAGTTTGTCATCAACGAGAAATTACAACATACAACATCTTTTGCTCCTTTGTCTTGCTTTTCAAGAACCAATTGCGTCAATTTCATTTTCTTCACTCTAGATTTGGTCAGCCTTTAATGCTTTGAGTTTGATTCAATAATTGTGTCTTCGCAGAGCCCATCAATTATGCATCTCTACAAAACTCAAATATTGTCTTTGATCTCCACCCCAATAATTTCGGATACATGTGCCTCATTGCAACCTCTTATTTTCAACCGATCGATTATGGGTTGTTCCATTTTTGTTTGTTATTGATGTTTCATTATAATTTTGTATGTGCCTGCAATACAAGTTAACTGTGATCATCTCATTATCAACTTTAGAGCACTTGTTAAAAAAATGTCTTGAAAAGTTGTGTATTCGACTTAAGTCAACTTTTTAAAACTTAAAATTTGTTATTTTTAATGCAAAATTCTAATTTTTTGCTTTTTTTAACTAGTGGTTTCGCAACACTTGTCAGCATGATCCAAAAATATAATATAAAAGTTAGTTAGTGCTTGTCACTAGAGTTAAGGGTTAGAGGATTAAAAAAAACCCTAATATCTCACTATAAAGGCTAACCCATAGCCTCCTTTCAGGTACACGGATTTTCTACCTTAAAAATTTAGCTTGTCCATTGATAGTAGAATTAAATTTATTATCACCATTTTTAATGTCTCATGCACACTAGTTAGCATTTCCTTTTTATTTATTATCTTGGTCGATCAATATGAATTCTAAGAATTTTGCTATCTATGAAACTCTCAAACTTATTTTTTCTATGGAATAAATCTTCAATTCTTTAATCTTTGATTTGCAACAGCTTAATTTAAAATGAAAGTGAAAATCCAAATCTACATATTCACTGTATATAATATAGGCAAATTGGATGAAGAGTTGAGTGTGATCCAAGAAGAGCTTAATCTTGGAGCCCCCTCTCTTTTCACATGCATTGATTACGAGTTCGAGAACTATAATTTACACACACACAAAAAAAAAAAAGTACTCAGCAAAACCTTTCTTATACTACAGGGTACTCAAAGACTATACATAGTCATGAATTTGAATAAAACACAGAACTTATACAGTATCGATTATGTTATCGAAATGGTAAGAGGGGGATTATTATATATAAATTGGTCCAAATACAAAGAATGGTGATTGGTTTATGTCAACACCATGAGGATGCCACGAGTTTAAGCAATCATGACATCGGACCAATACATGTCACATCTAACTATATATGTCAATAATTAAGCATTCTAATTAAACAGAAATTTCAAAAGCAATAATATGTATTTGCACGAGTATGGTTTATGGTGCATCATCGATGATATAGAAAAAGAAAGGTCTAAAACAAATAGAAGAAAGTGCAAGTCTTTATCTTTATATTACATTATGTATTTCTTGCTTATACGACTAAGATTTCTTCTTCCCGCCAATTCTGGGTACTAGCTGAAATCCTCACGCCAAAGAAATTAATATCACTCACTCTTTAGAAATTTAAATACTAGTTTTCCCAATGGAGTATGACCATCCACCAACTACATTACAAAATATCTACGTCTTAAATGTGCTTATAAGCCTCGTTTTTTTTAATGTTTTCAATTGAATTAAATTGCATGCATTTGCATTTGCTTTAAAACTAATTACACATGTAAAATAAGCATCAAAAAATGACATATGTAATTTCTGAGAAATTAACGAAGCACGAGCTTGAACATATAAGACAACATACAACTCACACACATGTTTATTTTTTAATAAAATTAGGCGAACCTCTCAAAATTGGTTCAAAGATGAATATTTACAACTTTTAGTAAAAAGTAAATTTTATATTAATAAAAAATGAGAAAAAATATAACATTTTATTAAAATTTATTATAAATAGTAAAGTTTCATCTGGACCAGATTCATATTAGACATTCCATAACTTTTTATGCAAGCTAGCAATAACTTATAGTTTGACTATTATGCACAAGTGATACATAACTTGTCATAAAAAATCTATTATAGTTGAGTTGAAAATATGTTTCCTGGTTCCTATATACTAGTATATATATTTCTTAGAAGTTATTAATTCTGATAGTACACTACATGCATATTGAAGATCACAAGCAAGCTAGCTAGCATTCCTTTTGTCTCCCGCAACTTGGTTCAGACAGGAAACTCAGTGGCACAGATTAACATGTTTAACAACACAGATGTCACGTGCTCAATTAATTCTAACAACCAATATTGCCATTAATTCTATCCTTCTTCCCTTGCAATCATAATTTCCCAGCAAGTTTTTGAAGTAGATTAATAAAGTTAATCACAGGATCAATGAGCTAGAAATTAACATTTAGCTAATTGAACAATTCCACATAGGCAAAATGCAAGTTAGGCATTAATAATATTATGGATTAAGACAATAACCAAAATAATAATAATAATTAATGACATACATGAGGGTGATAACAACAAACAAAATCCAGCATCAATACTCTCATTTTCTGTACTTGATTCATCCTTAATTGATTGATGACAAATGGAATAATTATAATAATTTATAGTGAGCAGCAAAAATTAACCAAAATAGGAAATATTATCATCACTTGAAATTGTACTATAGTTGGGATCCCTCTGTTGAAAGTATATGGAAGAAGAGGAATTAGAAGTTGTAGAAGGAAGAGGAGGTGGAGGCGGCGGCGGCGGTGGAGCAGCAATAGAAACAGCCACAGAGGAATTAGAAGGGAGCATTGCAAGTTGATGAGAAGAAGGTATCATATTATTCATATTCATATTCATATTCATATTCATATTCATGTTGATGTTAGCAGCTTCCCTTAATTTGTATTTAAGTATTTCACCTCTTAATAGATTAAGTTCTGCTTGTAAAGATTGAACCTGTTGTTGCAATGCAGAAATTGCACCCATGCATCCATAAACTGGATCTCTTAGCCTCACATTTGCTTCATAAACAAGACTATTTGCTGCATCTGCTCTTGAACATTCTGCTACCTCCTAAAACATTATATATTATTACTTAATTGCTTTCTTATATATAATTAAATATATTTAATTAATGTTTACCATAAGCATTTTTGAGACGTTGCTGGCACCAAAAACTTTGTGAACAGAAGCAAACTTCTGGGGTTCATGAGGAGAGAAATAGGGAGAAAAGGGACACTCTTGAGCACATCTTCTTCTTAATAGCTTACATGCTGCACAAGGGGTTATAGTATTTAGGGTTCCTGGTGGACCTAACATATGTCTTCTTCCCATCTGATTTGATGAATTTGAAACATCATGATCTCCTTCTCTCTTGATCTTCTTCCCTATCTCATCAAATCTCTCTCTGCCGTACAATTGCATCAAATAATTTAATTAATAAGCAGAATATAATATATATAGAGAGACTTCACGTTTTCAATCTCAAAGTTTTTCTTGCTAATATTTTTTAGTAGTCACTACAAGACTAAATCAAAACATTGTTATTATAGAGCACTACAAGAAAAAAAATTGAAGAAATAAAACTGATGTGATGGATGAATAGTTAATTTCAAGCTAAGAATTAGCATAGTGCATGAGCATGTGTGTAAAAAGATAGCTAAGAGTTAGAAAAGATTTGTGTCTGTTATATTACCTTTCTCTGGACATTCAGGCATGCCCTCTCTGAGTATGAAAGTAGTAGTCGCTTATTAGTGTGAGAAAAGGAGTGAGAAAGAGAGTTGATAGCTAGCAAGAGAGTCACAGAAGGGAAGTAGAAGAAGAAGAAGAAGAAAGGAAAGTATTGGTAGAAAATACAAGTGTACTTAAAAGGCAAGGTATATACAAAGGACATAATTGTCCACCTATATTTTTAAAGTAAAAGAAACCGTGTGAGAAATTAAAGATTGATATATAGAAGAAAAAGATAATTGTTTTTCTTTGTTTTTTAATGTTTTCAATCTTTCTGGTTTATCATATGTACGAGGATTTTTTGAACTATAAATATTGACTACTAACTAACTAATTATAAAAACTTTATATATGTGTGTGTATGTATATATTTGTTTGTGAGGTATAAATGCCAGCTCAATGAGTAGTTACTCACGTGTGAGTTCTTAAATGTGATTGACTTTCTTAATAGTTTTCTGATTCAATTGCATCCACGCATGTGGTTCTTGCTTCTTATTGAGGTAGCTGGAGGACAGGCCTACCTTTTTGGCACTCTTTCTGTACTTCTAAATATATTATCATTACCAATAAATTGAGTATGTTTGTGTTAATATATTAATTGCTATCTTATTATATATATGGACGGGAAAAAAAAACTATGTATGTTGTTTTATTCTTATTCATGTCGATAATAGTCATTTTTCAAACATAAAACCATGTTGGTATATGATCAAAATAATGAAACTGGATCTTTTACATTTTAGCTATAGCAACGGATAGATTTGAGATCAAATTTAAGGTGCACAATTTAGTCAAGTGTCATACACAAACTTGTTTTTTTTTTTTTTTTTTTATCATTTTAGCTATAATTGAATAAAATGATATGATTGATATATGAGACGAATAGTGAGAAAACAAATTCGTGCATGATGCAAGAACAATTTACTTATACACATTAGACAAATATTGTAGCATTATATGATTTATCTGATGTTACAAAAGACAACTTTGAAATTATAATGTTAGTTTTATTTCACTTACTATTGATGATATATTTATGAAGTGTATGTATAGACCTAAACATATATAACTTCCACTACCTATCATTTTGTTTATTTTAGAGTTTCTTGTATGTTAGATTTATATATGTTTTCTCCTAGTTTTTCTTAGTTGGGAAGCTCAAAATAGCATATCAACAGGTAGAAATTAATTGAGTGTAAATTTGAAAGGAAGCATAGTAAATCAATTATATCGTGTACATATAGTAAGAAACACACACACATTTCGATTCTTTAAGTTGATAATAATGGAATTGCTTAGAAACTTTTAAGCCACCTTATCAATATTATGTTACTGCAACAAGGAAAAAGATTGGACATCTTTCAAGATAAGTTGATAAATATTTGGAAGAAAACGACTTTTGTCAATAATGTGATGGATGGATGGATGGATAGTGATTTGGGACATCTCACCCAAGCTATATCATGTGGAAATTAAAATCCTTTTCAAATTTAAGAATCTCACACAGTTGCTTTGCTTGATTGATCAAGAACTCTAATTTCACAATTTGAATGTAGATGATTAAGACAGTTAACTTCTTAACTATATTTGTCTAATTCACACAAATATTTTTCCCTTGAACCACACCTTAACTTAATGCAAAGAAACCAAAAACTACCTTTCATTCTCATATACATATATATCATGATGCCGATGTAAAGTCTAGAATCATTCACTCTAAGAGAGAGCTAATTGATTTTGTACTTTATCAATGAAAATAACCTAAACTAGATTATGCAGGGATTAGTACAATACAAATCAAGTTGGCACTGTGTTTATATATAATAACCTCAATTGATAATTAATTAGTTGGAATGAGAGACACATATATTAGGTTTTTTGAAAATGTGTTGTATCAAAGTGGGTGGTGAAAGAGAGGGTAATAGAAGAGTGTATTGTATAATAATTAATAATGAAATGAAATTATGTATGATAAAAATAAATAAAAGAGAATGCTTAGAGTGTAAGGGAGTGGCACCATCCATTCTTGTTTGACCCGTATTTTATGGCTTACAATTCGCTGCCAACCCAACTTCACAATACTTTAAAACTTCATCTTCCACTATAATTCTATATCTATATTAGGGCAGGGCACCAAAACCCAGAAACAACACCCACCACCACCATTTTTACTTCATTATTATCAGGTTGGGCAATTACTGCAGCATTGTTGGAGAAATCACACAGATTCTCTTTACTTTAAAATGGTACTTCAAAAATTAATCCTGAAAATAAATACGCTTGGTATCATTAATTTCCAATTTTTTACATGTACTAATAGTTATTAAGCTGACATAGAACATTCGTTCTAAAATTAAAAAGATCAATAATACATAGTCTTGTCAAAGGTAGACTGGCATTGACCATGGCTGAATTTAGGTATGGTATTTTTTTTTAAACGGAAATTGTCCGTAATTAATTGTTATATTAGAATTTTTCTCCTTGGTATTTTAATTACTTCAAGTGTCATTGTCAAGACTTCTTGTCCAAAAAAAATTGTAATCGTAAAGACTTGAACCTAATTACATAATTGGATCCTACCAATACAGGTTACGGTAAAGTTTTACGGTTCTATGACCATTGGATTTAAAGAGAGATAACTCAATGTTTCTCTAAATATGAGGATCCCTACAACCACCAATATCATATTGATTCAAATATGTTCAAAGACATTCCACCGGCGTTTTTATCTTTCTTTTCATCTCTATTTTCTTGAGAGATTAATTGGGTTGGACATGGAGAAGAGAGATAATCTTTGTTTTTACGGAAGATGAAAAGAGATTATCACTCAACTTTTTTCTTAATATAAAGTTTATGTGAGTTGAGTTCCGTGAACTCACTGGAGTTATGACAGGTCTCAAGACTCAATGAATGTTTACAAATGTACTAGTAAATTATCACTAAGCTAATAAACCTATATCACAAATTTATATTTCATTTCAAAATTTATTCTTTTCGGTCTTAAATTTCCGTTTTAATTATTTTTTATGTTTTAAGAAATTCTTGTGTGTAATTTTTTTTGGTTTAACCCTTTGATTCTAAGGGAAAAGAATCATAATAATTCTAGGTTTGTGTGTTATATAAATAAAATTCGGTAGTGATCGTTCCAACCAAGGATTAATGAATGTAATATTGTATTTATAATTTTTTAGTCTTTGTTCTTGAATATGAGAATTTATAATATATTTTCATTTTCAATTTGTAACGTGACTTCCTATATACATCAATTATAAAGCTTTTTCTTAAAATTAACTCATATTTATATTTATTTGTAAACATATTCAAAACATAAAATAATGTTATATATTATTGTATTTTTTTCTTAACATTGTCATGAAACTATCATGATGAAAAAAAGGCATACATGCTAAGAGAAAAATGAATGTATTTTACTAAAAAAAAAAGTATGAATGTATATGCTATATATTTTTTTTGGTCAAGTGCATACGCTATATTTAGTAATTCGAATATTATTTTATTTTTTAATATTGTATTAAAAATATTTATATTTTATTTTAGGACAGTCTAATTTCATCCTGCTTTTGAAGTTATGTGTATGAACAAGATGTGAATTGAATCTTAATTGAATTCTATATTCTATGGATTTCTTTTTCAATTTAATGTTGGGTTTGGATCAAACGAATATACCCAATCATACTTAGGGTAGTGTGAGCCACATCGACTATTTTTTAAGTAAGGATCATCTCATGTTTTAAAAAAATAAATATTAAAGGGTGTCATTTAGAAAGATATACATAATAAATAGATGGTAGATTCTGTTTTTTATTTAATGGAAGGTAGATTTTGTCAACAAAAAAAAATTTAATGGAAGGTAGATTTTTATTTTTTTTTGAAGAAGAAAGGATGGTAGATTCTATTGTTAAGTAGATCACTCTGTCGTTAATTATTTCATATATTTTTTTAATTTCTTTTGTATCTTTATCTCTTCAAATGAAAGAAATGAAGTGAATCTTAACTTCTTTGTCTTTTTTTTGAAGGAAACTTCTTTATCTTTTGTTCTTGCTAATAAAAATAGTAATGATATGTGTACACTATTTGGTGACAACTTTTGTGATTATCCTCCCTTTCTTTTTATTGGTCAAAATCAACGTAGAGAAAAAAAAAATAAGAATATAGTGTGAAGAGAAAAAGAATTGTTACAAAATTTCCTTTACAGATATCATTTCTCTAATAAAAAAGGTTAATAACCGACTAATAGACACTCATCCACGAGCTTTGCTGTTTGGTAAGGAAAAGAAATCAACGAAAAAGCAAGCAAGCATATGTGACATACTATAAGTGGATGAAAATATTACCTTCGTTTCTCTGTAGTGAGATACTGCTTAGTACGTACTAAACATCATGTTAGAGTTGAAAAAATAGCCCCCCAAATTCATCTCTTATCACATCTCATGAACATCCATCCATTCTAAAGAGGTGGCTAGTGACTTTGAGTTAAGAGTGGCATTATAAGGAGGTCAAAGATTCTACATACTAATATTTATCGTTTTAAAAGATATATATAAACATGTATAAACTATCACTATGATATGTCTTCATTTGAGCAAATTATTTTTGTATTTATTTAGTAGTATTTTAAATTTTAAAATACCATCATAACGTATTAGCTATAAAATAAATGAATCCTACAATTTTACCTGCAATCGCTAGCCTTGCTGATATATTTCCCTGTAATCTGTATTGAATAATTGTTATGTGTACATAAATTTAAATATAAAACTGTGTAAAAGTTTTTATGTTAATATTTGAAAAATCTCGATTGATTTATGGATGACAATGGGTTACGGATCTAGAAGATACACGTAAAAATTGCTCATAATTGTTTCGGGAGTATTACTTTTCTCACACTATGTCTTACTAGTGCGCCCTGTAATTTTTCTAAAAATGCCCCTTTGCAGTCCGGATTTCATAATCCGGACGAGTTCAAATTTCATAATCCGGACTATGCTTATGTAAACAATCATAATCTTTCCCATTTCAACAATTTTGAATTTTGCTTTTAAAAACAACCAAAAAAGGGGTCTTTTCAATGTCAAATAAAATCATAAAAACACAAGGATGAGAGTTACGAAGATTAATATTGTCCTTAAAACGACTATCCATGCTACAAACATGTTTAGAATTGGTGCTGGTGTTGTCTGGATTACGTAATCCGAACTGTATCAGCACCACGAAAAAAAGGTCTAAACGATGAAGTTTTGGATTATGAGGGCGGAGTCCCGTAAGAAGTCTCTTCTAAGGAAGTCTTGATCATAAAAATACAAGGATGAAAGCTAAGAAGATTAATATTGTCCTTAAAATGACTATACATGTTATAAACATGTTCAGAATTGGTGCTGGTGTTGTCCGGATTACGTAATCCGGACAGCACCAGCACCATGAAAAATGGCGTTTAGAGGGTGTTCAGATTATATAATCCGAAAAGGAAAAAAAAAATAGCGCGCCCTATTTTTTGAGATTTTCGGATTACAAAATCCGAATTGGTGAAAAACTCTTTTTTTTTTCACCCTATTACAAAGGAAAACACTAGTCCGGATTTTAAAATCCAGATTGCTCAAGACATTTTCGAAAAAATTACAAGGCACGCTAGTAAGACATAGGGTGGAAAAAGTAATACTCTTGTTCCAAACCATCAAAATATTTACTGCGAACAGCCCAATAAAACCAAGGCCCATAATATTCGGAAATAAGCATGCACGTGAAGCCATGTGCACCTTGCTGCACAGAAGCGCACTAGGATCAAATCCTAGCCGTCAAAATCATCTCTAACAGCTTTTAGGATTTACGCCATGAAAATACAGAGGCAGTTATTGACATCCTCAGCTACATAAGCGTGACTCAGCGTCACGCTCAAATATACACTTTCATTCATCCAATTTTCGCACACAATCCACCTCTTTCACATACTGACCTGTGTTGGAGTGCTAACATGTCTGCAAACACCATTCTTCTTTGGCGACATTTCTCAGAGAACCACTACGAAATTTCTCTGATCTTCATCAAACAAATCAATAACGGAGTACATAATTTCCCTTTTACTATTATAAGGAAAAAGTGCATACTGCTGCATAAATTATTTTGCATCTTATAAACTCTTGGCAACTTACTAACCGTATCAGTTGGGATTTTGAGTTGGGATAATTTCTTTTCTCCAACTCCTTCTTTTTCCATTTTATTGATTTTTCGTGCATCCTATGTTGTTCGGATTATAGAATCTAAACCGTATAAAATCCTCCAAAAAGTAGTAGCCCTTCCCTGCTTCTTAAAAACCGCTTCCATCCTGATTAGCTAACTAAAATATGGAAAAACACCATTTTTTTAATATTGACTCGTCTAGATGCGATGAAAAATAATATATTTTTGTTCTAGAGTGAGGGATAAAAGTAGCTATCTTAATCGGTTCATAATACATGCACACTCGTTTTAGAACAATTGTTGTATCAGGTAATGCATGGCCAAAACTGGAGCAACTTCAAGTTTTATAAAAAAAAAGATGTTTCTCATGATAAGCTTGTGTTCTTACATGTTAGCACGAGTGAATGAGCTCATGGTGTACTACATATTAGAAACGAGTCAAGTGTCTTATAGCATCTCTAACAGGATTATATAGCCTTGTGAAACAGTTCTTTAACTTATGGTTTTTCATTAGAATAAATCTGAGTTGGCAAGTTAGGTTTCAAAAGTTTATTTTCCAGATACCTTGAGAACTGAGAATTACTTGATAATTACTTGAAGGTTAAGTGCAATAAAAATTATAAAAGGGAATTGCTTAAAAATCTACTATTGGAGCAAAACATAGATGAGTTGCTAAAGTATGATATGCCATAATGGAGGTAACTTGTAGTGGATATGCAGCCATAATGAACTCTTAAAATGTTGCCACCTAAGATGTTCTTATAAAACCCCTTTGACTGGTTGGCAGGAAATGGCTAGTTTATCAATTGTCCAATTAACTGAAAGGGTTAAAATTTAAAGCAATTCTTGTATGAACACTTACCCAAAGTACAATCAATCAAAAAATTAAACTAAAATAAAATATCAATAAAAGACTTCAAGGTTGTACCAAAAAAACAGAAGACTTCAAGGATGAAATACAATGGAAAAGAAACTACTCCACCAGAGGTTAAGAGAAAAGAATTCAAATTCAAACATCTCATTTCAAATTAAACACCAATACTGTCGATTAATCGATGATTGTCGCTTTACAAGAAATATCTTTCTAGAAAAAGAGAATAATAGAAGAAAAGAATATGATGATTAGCCCAAAATAAGGCCTGAAACCAATTAAGGAGGAGAGAAGATATGAGTACAAAGAATCAGAAAATAACAATGGGTCAAGGAACCAAAAATAAAAAACCTAATCCCCAGACACATGTACAAAAAATTCAAGCCGATGGTATGGAACAGAGATCTTCAAAAACTTGTCTGATGTTAGGCCTTTCATGTACAGGGAGAATACACCTGAGAGATGTTGCAAGCAGTTGGTCCATCTCTTTAGAGGATTCTTCACCACCTGCAATGTCTCTGTCTATACAGTCCATTACCCTTCCTTCTCTCTCACACAGCCTAACCCAATCTGTAAGATCAACAGCACCTGATTGCCCAGATATTATGTCGCCTGCACTTTTCCTTGTTAATAATTCCATTAGGATCACCCCAAGTGCATAAACATCGGCCTTAAATGATGGAAGTGGTTTGGATGCAGAAGCAAGTTCTGGAGCGCGGTATCCGAGTGCTCCTAGATTTAGTATCTGCTCTGCAACTCCAGCCGGTGTCATTAGCCGGTGCAGACCGTAGTCAGTAAGACAAACACTGTAATCAGGGCCTGCTAACAGAATATTTGTTGGCTTCAGATTTCCATGGGGAAGCCCTCGATCGTGAAGGTATAAAAGACATCTAGCAACTTCAACTGCAACTCTTATTCTCTGGCTGAATGACAATGGCGAGTATCTCCGGGGAGTGGTCTCTGTGCAAACAATGTATTAATATTATACTAACTATACAAAAAGCTATTGTCATGTAAATACTCCAGCATGAACAATGCAGATGATAACTATAGGACACGATAAATGCTACCAATAAAAAGAACAAAACTTAGGCAGAGTTCCTAGTGTGCTGTTTTTACTGTTCTCCAAATTTTAAACAAAACAAAAAAGACAAGTGGGGGTTTGAGATGTGCTGACGGAAAAGTTAACTATTACCATAGAGATGGAGGGCCAAGTTGTCTCCATGAATGTAGTCAGCTAAAAGAAGCCTCTCCTGTTCCCTAGGCCCCCAATAGTATGCTCGTAATGGGACAATGTTTGGATGCCTCATCGAACCGATCTTTTTAACTTCTCTCGCAAATTCCTTTTTATGTTTGACCAGCCCCACTCTTAACCATTTTACAGTCAACATATGACCATTGTCCAGAGTAGCTTTGTACAGAGTGCCGTGGCTACTTCTACCAAGAACTTCAGCCGGAGCTCGAGATAACTCCTCTGCAGTGAATGCTAGTGAAGAATCCAGGAAAAACAGTTCCCCAGCTAGTCGATCTGGTGAGTATACGTCCAACATCACAGGCTTTTCACAAGCCTCGATAAAGCGTGGTGAGGACGACAATGGGGAACCAGGAGAAGACTTCCTTCCAGATGACATGGGAGGGTTGTCCATCAAATTAGGAGGTGCTGAACTGGTTGCTACCACTTCCTGCGGCAAGCCGTGCTCAGAAATTTCGGTTATAAACTCTGACTGTGGTCCAGAAAGTGATCTTGAATTGGATGTCAATAAGTGATCATTTGAAAAGCTCAACGAAGATGTTGGGGGTTGAGCATTTGTATTGAACTTGAAGAGGGAAGGCCTTGAAAGTCCTGCTAACTTAACATCTCTTCCAGCAGTTTGGCCAGCAAAATCACTTCTCCCACGAAATTCTTTTGCTTGTGTTCGATGATAAGCCAATAAAACAAAAGCAATCATCACAGCAGCACCCACAGAAGCAAGGATAATTGCTATCCTGATATTACCCTTTGAACTATGATGTTTATCTTTATCTGGAATATTTGGCAGTGCAGAATGTTCAGGGGCATTATCTGGTAACTTTAGCTTTTCATTTCCAGGGTAAAAAGATGAAGGAGGAAACCGCCGCAAATTTTCGGGAACAGGGCCAGATAAATCATTATTGGACACATTAAATACAGTCAAGTTAAATGAAAGCTTATCAGGAATTTTTCTGGTAAATTTGTTGTTTGACAAATCGAGGTACTCCAAATCAATAAGTTTGCTCAATTCATTTGGAAGCTGTCCGGAAAAGCCATTCCTTGCTAGATTCAGCAGTTTGAGCTGAATCATTCTATCTATATCAGAAGGTAAGACACCTTCTAACGAGTTGTTAGATACATCAAAATATTCCATGGGCTGAAAAGGAGGCAAAATTAGTAATTCACTTGCCCCTGAACCTTGAAGCAAAAGTGGCCCTGTAAATTGATTTCCAGAAAGATTCAGTCTTGTCAGCGATTGTGAAGTAACCAAACCAACTGGAATGGATCCATTAAGTTCATTAAAACTTAAATCAAGGGTAGACAATTTTGAATATGTCCCTATAATAGAAGGCACAGATCCTGACAGCTTGTTTGAACTCAGATCAACAACCTCCATAGTGTCTTCCCAGTTCCCTAATACAGAAATGTCGCCAGAAAACATATTCCTGCTCAAATCTATGACTGTGCATCTTCTCAAAGAGGTTGGCAGTGAGCCTGATAAACTATTCGATGAAAGATCCAATACATTTAAAGTGGTGGAATTAATTACAGCAATTGAGCCTGCACATAAGTAAAGATATGCAAATAAATTAACACATTATTGAGTTTACTGACATTTATTTAGTAAATAATTTAAATCCCCAAAATCTTGAGCACTTACAAACCATGATGCAATAATCATTTATACACAAAAGATCCTCATGAAAATTTATTTGACAACTGCTAAATGAAATTGGTAATCTAACTTGAAACATGTTAATTCAAAAGGAAAAAAAAAAGGTTTTAATATGATAAAGCGAGCAGAATAAAGTCAGAAAGCCACTAGCAAGTGATGTACAAGAGGTATCCATACAGAAAAATATAAGATAAACCAATTGAGAAGAAAAAGTTATGTGCTAAAAGAATTAAGCAAACGACGAGACAGTTCAGAATTAAACACCCAACTTGAAGAAATGAGCCAAACACCAAGCACAGTAAGGTTCAATCAAATACAAAGAGTCAATTTTTTCAGAAAAAAAATTAAAATGAAAATACAAAGAGTTAAAGACACCAAACAGATAATGCCTGATTGAAGGTAAGGAAGACCATTCACAAAGGAAGTGTTACTGGATGAAATGTATGACACAAAAGATTAAACATCACTCCCTACCGTTCCTCTGTTCGACCTCTCTCTATGTCAATCGACAGACAGCAGTTGTGTCGATTTATTTGCAAGCTCATTGATACTATTCAAGCCACGTGCAAAATGGAATTTATAAACTTTCATTAAAACATTTTCCCCCGTGCACTACCCAACAATAACCTCCGTGGCAGGAAAAAATTCGATGATCGAAAACGCTTCCCATTCTCATTAATGCACCTTTTCCCTACACTAAAACGCATGCGCATGAAAACATTTACCCCCGTGCACTACCCACCAATGACCTTCGTGGCAGGAAAAAATCCAATGATCGAACACGCTTCCTGTTATCATTAATGCACCTTTTCCGTACACTAAAACGCATGTGCATGAAAACATTTACCCCCGTGCACTACCCGCCAATGACCTTCGTGGCAGGAAAAAATTCAATGATCGAAAACGCTTCCCGTTATCATTAATGCACCTTTTCCGTACACTAAACGCATGTGCATGCACATTAATACAAAATCAGATGCATACTGGTGCCATTTTCGGTTACCCTACTTTTCATTTTATTTAAGTAGATGGACCAAATTGCAATCATTTCTCTTAATTAGAAATTTCAAATCCAACATGCATATTGCATTGCATGCTCCTAAACGTAATACTAAACAAGCATAGTTCGAGCTATAAATAGTGGTAATTCTGTCTATACAAAACATGAAAACATACAAACCAAAACAAGAGTAAAAATAAATAAATGACAAATAAACAGAGATCAGTGCTACACTATACCTACACTAACTACCTAGTGATCCTAAAAGTAGAAAAAATTTACCAGTAAATCCATTGTGGCTAAGATCCAATTCCTCCAATGACATTGAACTCAGCAACAAATCCTCAGGCACGGAGCCAAAGAACAGATTACGCGCTAGTCTCAAAACTCGAAGTCCAGGCAATGAACCAAAAGAAGGAAGTTCCCCTCTAATCAAATTACCACTCAAATCCAGAGTTTGCAAGTTCCGAAACAATGCAATTGAATCATTTAAGAAAAATTCACCGTTCAATTTGTTATAACTCAAGTTCAAATACCGAACAGTATTCGCCAAAGATGAAACATTCTCAAGAGTAAGTGAAAGTCCACCTGAGAATTGATTTAGACTCAAATCGAGAAACTCGACGTTGTGAAGAGTCGGAATTAATTCAGCAATGCTAGCCCAGAAATTGTTAGAGTGCAAATCTAAAACCCTAAGCTGTTGAAGATTATTGAGTTGAGCTGGAAATCCACCTTTGAAATTGTTATGAGAGAAATTGAGGTAACTCAAACCCCAAAGATCGTTGATCCGCGCCGGAATTGGACCGTAGAATTTGTTGTTTGAAAGATCCAAATGCTGGAGAGAAGTAATTGTACCTAACGACGGAGGTAATCTTCCGGTGAAGCTGTTTCCGGCGAGGCTGAGATTTTTGAGAAGTTTAAGGTCGAGGAGTGTTTGAAATTTTAACTCTCCGGCGAGGTTGAAGTTGCTGAGGTTAATTCCGGTGACGTTTCCGGTGAGGTCGTCGCAAGTGATTCCTGTCCATGAACGTGGACATATGTTGTCGTTTCTGAGAGAAGAAAGGTTCCATGAAGTGAGAGCTGGATTTTCTGGATCTGGAGTTATGCCTTTTTTGAATTCGAGTAGAGATCGGAGCTCCGGTGAAGTGGCGGAGCAAGATGAGAGGAGAATGAGGAAGAAGAAGAAGTACGGTGGTGGATTCATCGGAGTTAATGTGGATAGATAAGATAAGTTTTAGTGATTCATTTTAAGAGAGAAAAAGAGATGAACCCTAGAAGAAGAAGAAGAAGAAGAAGAAGAAGAAGGTTGACATCAACGTTGAACGGAGGTGGAAGGAGAGTTTGATAGAGAGAGAAAGTTCAGTGTAGTGTAGTGTAGCACTATAGGGTTTCATTTTTGTTTTTATTTTTTATTTTTTTTGTTATTATAATATCATAATCATAATTATCAAAGAATGATCAACCTAAGTTGAGAGTAAATATCAACTTTGTTTCCTTTTTTGTGAATTTATAATTCAAAATTTAATCTTTACATATTGTATTTTTTTTATTGAATGGTTTAGTAACTAGTAATTCACCATTTTATAATAAATAAACGAGGAATTCAATGTTTGAACTCTAACAGCTGCATAATATATTATGTAATGTTTATACCCGTTAAACTTAGCATATTGAGGATTACCATCATATTTAATAAATGATCAGCGCATAAAATTTCTTTTTAACCCTCTTTGTAAAAAAAATACATATAAAATTTAGTATAAATTTAAATTTCTATATATGTAATCTAATTGATTATATTTATTTATATTTTATAAAAGCTTGTTATGTATGTTAAACAAGCACAAACAATTTTACGAGTCACTTTTGCAATACAAGCACAAATTATACGAGTCACTTTATGAATAATAAAGGAAATGGATGAGGTGAGAATTCATATATTTAATCCAAAAAAGAAAATCTTAAATTAGAGTAATAATTAATGAGAATATTAATTAAAAAACAGTTTCCATAAGAAAAACAGTAAGAAAATAAGAAATGGGGGTGAGGTGGAGAGTGTTTGTTGGTGGGAGCAAGTAACTACAGTCTGTAAAGGACAAAACAAAGTTTGTAGTTCTCTTCCATCATTTATTAATTTTCACTATGTTATGTTGTACTGTCTTCTGTTGTGTTGTGTGCTGTTGTTGCTTGTTCCCATACACACACTCTCTCTCTTGTTAGAGACAGAAACGGCAATTTTAGGCTTCGGTCTCTCTCTCCTTCTCTATCCAGCCCTACACGCACATGCATCTATCTATCTATCTTAACGCCGTCACCTTAATTATTTTATCTTTTCTTTCTTCTTATTTTTATAGGAGTACGACTAAGAACTCAACTTCGAATGGGAAATAGTCTGACAATGTGTTTATAAGCAGGGGCAATCATCACCTTACAAATCTGTTTTATGAAGTTGTATTAGGTTCAACCTCAATTTCTAAAATGGTAGTAGAGTCTCTTTAAAATTCATTAGATCATTGCTATCATGTTTCCGTTATCGAATCATCTATCATTTATGTCCATAAATCAAACACAGTAGTGCGGGTAGTACAAAGTAAAAGTTCTACCTCATCAATAAAAAATGGAAAATAATTTTAATTTTGGACATTCCACTTTCTTTTTTTTGAAAGAATACCACTTACTCATCTTAAAAAGGTAAATTTTTAGTCATTGAACTACTTAAAAATTTAAAAGTGACAATCTATTTGGAGTAATTCTTTACAAATGTAACAATTATTATGAAAATAGTTAAACTTTATTCAATATTAACATATTTACACTAGTTTTGTACAACTATGCATATTAATAATTTATAATTAATTTTTTTACATTTATTTTCCTTAAAAAGATTTTTTTTAAAGTAAAACTTAAATGGATTAGATAAATTATAAATTATTAATATGTCATCTCTAATTTTTTTTAAATAAAAAATACAAATAATGTATGAACAAATATTTTTTTAGGGAAATAACGTATGGTAAGGTCTGCAAAACAAATGTATGATAATATATGCATAATATATGCAAGGTTTAGAGTTCAAACTCCGATCACCATAGAAAAAAAATGTATCATAAGGTATTCATTATTTACATATCATATTTGGATAAACAGTAACATCATTGTTATCAATTGAAGTTGCCGTCTAAAATCAAGGTGGCACGCCCATAGTCGAAGTGAACGAACACTAATAATAACTTTTTTAGGATAAATGCAAGTAAAGATTATGAATCTTTTATTATTCATAGCCATTGATCATACGTAGAAGAACTTAGTTGGGTTGATACAATTAATAGTTTAGTTTCTTGATGTATTTTTGCCTTCGGAATTTTTATATGTATCAAGGTCATGTATTTGACTTTTAAAATATGGTTTGGATATTGGATTTAGGTTTACGTACTAGCATACCCAACCGATAACATCCCACACTGCTTTTAAGCATTTGCTAACTGTCCCTACAAACCAACACGAGTCTTTTCAGCATATTTTGTGCTCACTTGCACGCTTACCGGGAAACTTTCCACTAGGTCATCCATCCAAAGACTACTCTAAGTCAAGCACACTTAACTGTGGAGTTCTTATGGAATGGACTACCAAAAAGAAGATGCATCTTGTTGATATAGGTAGTACCCAACAATTCTTATAAGTCTTCCTTTAACCATGCAGTCTCATACCTGCATGGCCTCAGGATCCCTCTCATTTCGATGTGATTCGGTTCCTCTATAAGCTGTCGGGAGCCGCACATTGTCATGCCTTGTGCACCGACGACCACTCCCCGCCCTCGTCAGCCTTGGGTATTACATGCCCACCAGCTTCTGCTTGGTTCATCCTGAACCACGCTGCACTGGGAGAGGTCTGCTCTGATACCATTTGTAACATCTCAGACTGCTTTTACGCATTGTCGACTGACCCTACAAACCAACACATGTCTTTTCAGCGTGTTTTGTCCTCATTCGCACGCTTACGGGGAAACTTCCCACTAGGTCACTCATCCAAAGACTACTCCAAGTCAAGCACACTTAACTGTGGAGTTCTTATGGAATGGGCTACCAAAAAGAAGATGCATCTTGTTGATATAGGTAGTACCCAACAATTCTTATGAGTCTTCCTTTAACCATGCAGTCTCATACCTGCATGGCCTCAGGATCCCTCTCATTCCGATGCGATTCGGTTCCTCTAGAAGCTGTCAGGAGCCACACGTTCTCATGCCTTGTGCACCGGCGACTACTCCCCTCCCTCGTCAGCCTTAGGTATTACACAACCCGTTTATTCGTATTCAGCTTTCGCAACATAGTAAATTTTAGCATTTGTCGGCTGTTCTAAACTAGTTTTCCTGATGTGTTGGTGCTACCAATGTTGAACCAGTATATAAACAACGAGCATGTCAAGTATTTAGTATTTTGACTGTTTTTGTCGGAAGTATTCAATGTTGAGCAAAGTGCATAAAAACCGTGCATAAGCATAAGCAAAATTAAAACTAAATTGTGTACAAACATTAAAACCTATATCAAAGGACAAATATTATACAATTGTTTTAAGCGTAATGTTATGTCCAGCGAGAGTGAAATCATGATCCCTTCCAAAATGACATGGCAGAACACTAATCATTAGATTTCAGTTTTATTTGATTACTGTTTCATCAAAATAAAATATATATCACCCAGCATACCATGATTTTCAGTCAGACACAAATTTTACTGGCTAACATTAATTTCGGGAAGAAATCGTGATAAAATCTTTCTTCATATTAGCACTGCTCTTGTTTTAATGATATTATCCATGAATTACGGTTGTATATTGAAAGATGGTACTGTTTTTAATTTTTATTTCCTTAAAGAAAACTTTTTTATAATTAACTTGATATCAGTAAACCCAATTTGAACCAACCGGTTCAAACTGGGTTGCTTCAGTTTGGTTTTATCAATTTAAATATGGGTTTCATGTTGAACTCAACCCGTAGTATTCTCAATCAGTTGGGTAATGGAATAGGCCAAAACTGATCCAACCCCAACTTGTATACACCCCTAAATGTTTGTAACTTAAACGGTCAAAATATTTAATGTATATATCTTAAAAGACTAAAATGGAAAGCAAAAAAAAGGGATCAAAATGTTTAAAACTTATAATTAAGAGACCAAAATAGAAACTTTTTTCCCCTAAAATGGTGACATTTTTTATTAATATAAAAAATTAGAATATCAACATTAATACATTAAATGTTAAGCGTTTAGGGTGTGTTGGATGAAGGGTTTAGGAGGGAAAAGGAGGTGAGGGTTTACTTTACTTTTTTAAATTACGGACATTATAAAATGATTTTTAGAAAATTGAATTAACAACATGATAAATGATCATATAATACTTCAAAAACAATTAATTTATTTTTAAAAAATATTGTACATTGTTTGTAATTTAAAAAATAAAAGTGAGTTTTCCCCACCCTTCCCTTTAGGGATGGGAATATGTCAGGCCGACCTACAGAGGCCTACGACCTAGCTTACAACAGGCCAGCCAGACCAGATTTTTTTTCTTAAATAGAGAAGGTCTAGGCTTTTTTTAGTAGCCTAATTAGCTTAAAATGTCAAGCCACATGTCATTCAGAAAGCCTCTTAAGCCTATTAGGTCAACCTATTTAAGTAAACATGAATAATATTATTTATTATTATATTATATTTTGTACGTTGAATAAAAATATAAATTTGTTAACTTTTTCAATAATTTAAGCTTATTAGTATACATTAATTTTTTGCATATATAAATGTATTATTATAAACTGGAATTGAAATATGATACAATATATTGTCAAATCCCCTAAAACTTCATGTTGATTATCAAAAGAGAGTTTAATTTAATTGATCTATTAGTTCGCTAGTCTATTTAAACTTATATCACATTACTTATTTAAAGATGTTCATAAGATATAGACTTTTAAACAGACTAGCATGCAGTATTATGCTTTCAAAAGGTCAGACTTAGACTTTAAAAAAAATTGACAGACCAGACTCAGGCTTTGCAAAACCTGACTTGGCCTAGCCTATTCTCACCCCTACTTTTCCCTCCTAAATCCTCAATCCAAACACACCCTTAAAATTTAGACGATACCAATACTAAAATGAGCGATCTCCTTGCAAATAGGGATGAGAATAGGTCAGGCCGGCCTACACGGGCCTACGACAGGCCAGGCCAGACTTTTTTCTTAAATGGAGAAGGCCTAGGCTTTTTTAGAAGTCTATTTAGCTTAAAAGGTCAGGCCATTCAAAAAGCCTCTCATGCCTATTAGGTCGACCTATTTAAGTAAATATGAATAATATTATTTATTATTATATTACATTTTGTACTTCGAATTAAAATAAAATTTTGTTAACTTTTTCAGTAATTTAAGTTTATTAGTATACATTAATTTTTTGCATATTTAAATGTATTATTATAAACTAGAATTGAAATATGATACAATATATAGTTAAATTCTCTAAAAACTCATGTTGATTATCAAAAGAGAGTTTGATCTAATTGATATATTAATTCACTAGTCTATTTAAACTTAGATCACATTGCTTATTTAAAGATGTTCATATAAAATAGACTTTTAAACAGGCTAGCAGGCCGTATCAGCCTTTTAGAAGGTCAGACTCAGGTCTAAAAAGTAAGTCTATGTCAGACCGCAAACCAGGCTTAAGCTTTAAAAAAAATTGACAGACCTTGCAAAATCTAACTCGACCTGACCTATTCTTACCCATCTTGCAAACATAGTAAATCAAAGTTTGAATATGAGATAGAATTAGGTGTTTGAGATATAATTACTTTTTTCGAAAGGAATCTACGAGAAACGAGGGAAACGAAAAAGGCCAGGGGAGGGAAAGAAAAACAAAAAGAGAACGGCGTTAAGAAACAGAATTTTGGGGGTAGATGGGTGACAACGAAGGAAGGAAATAAAAGAGGATGTCTAGGAGAGGGGAGGGAATGGAATGGTAGGGTGCAAATAGAATAATGCAACTACTACACCTCAACTTCAACCCCTATTCCTATTTTTTTATTGCCATTTTGGGTTTCTTACTTTGACCCTAGCATTGAATCTGAACCATCAATCATATCATTCTCCTTCCCTTAATTAGATTAGATTAGATAGATCCCAATAATTTTCACCAATCAACTCAGGTTTTGTAGTTTTTTTCCGTGGTGTCCGAGGTTCGAACCCTGAATCTTATATATATCATATATTATCTCTGCAACTGAGTTAAACTCACAAAGATTCACGTGTTGTAGATTGATTAAATTCTCTTGATGTTTGTTCTATAGTTTGATCAAATTTTCTTTATGTTTGGTTCTAATTATAAAAAGAGCTCTATTATAAACATTATTTTTTTAACACCCTCTGTTTTATTAGATAAAATTTATGTGGATATCTTATTTTAAAAATGAATCATGTATGAAATGGTAAAAATCATATATAAGTTTTACTTATTATAAGTTAAATTTGAGTCAAACAAATCGACTTAAATAATTATATGTGGCTTTTACTTTAATCCTTAATTAATTAAAACATTTCAAAACTTTGTTAACTACATGTTAAAATATATTTTAATAATTACACATTCAAACTTAAAAAAAAAAAATCAATAAATGTTGATTCAGTTGGGAAAGAGTTGACTCATCTATAGAGTCGTGTATTTAACTATCAGTGTTAGCGTGATTACCTCTTTAGTGGATTGATTTGTAATAATTTTTTTATCGCTAAAAAAAAACAAATAATTACACACTAAAAAAGTTTTGTGGGTTTAACTTAGTTGTTATGGACATTGCATAATATATGCAATAGTTAGATTCGAACCCGGATACCCCGTATTTTTTTTTTTTGAAGGAAGGAAGGATACCCCGTTTATTGACTAGAAAAAATTGAATTTCTAGTCATACTGCTTGATAAAAAAGAACATTTTTTTAATCTAAATTCCATACATACCAGATAAAAAATCACTTTGCTGTCACTTTACATTGAACTCACATGATATTAGTATTTGAAATCGTGAAAAGTTAATGACTAAATCATATTGGCTTTGTTGTTTATTTTATTAAATGTTACTTCTTAAATATTGGGTTAAATATAATAAAATAAAATGGATAGTTATATAGTAGTTTATTTTTATAAATTGGTTGTTTAAGTTTTTTTTTTACAAATTAGTTTTTCAAGTCATAAAATATTTACAGCGTTATTCATTTTTTCAATCAACTTCATTAAAAAGTGTTTACGAGACCATTCAGCATTGAGATTTTTGTCAAAGAAAAAACATTGAGGTTGTAGGTCCAAAAGTGCTTATAATATCGATTTTTTTTTTGATAAGTCAGGAGTGAGGACAAACATCAAGAGTAAGCACCGACATCCCAACTAGGTTGGGACCCCGGAGAACCTCAATCCTATGCCGCCAAACTCAAAATATTATTAAAAAAAGGGGGGAAATATGTACAAGAGGGGGGGACTAGGCCAAGACCCTCGAAACAAGAAAAGAAAAGCGAAAACAGAAAGAAATGAAAAAACAGCAGACTATTGGAATCTGTAATTAGGAAGACCAACTTTGTCCCTAAAAAAATCAGCATTCAAAGCTGGGCGTAAAGTAGTCAACCAAATTGTGTCGTGAGCCGCATGTCCAATGGCCACCATCTTGTCAGCACAACAGTTGCCTTCTCTGAAGATGTGAGATGAAATGACTTGGACTCCCCGATGACAAGCATTGTACTCTCGAATATTCTAGTAGAAAAAATTCATTGGGGAGTTGGAGAGGGTGCCTTAGAGCGGGTACTATACGAAGGCTTCCCATCAAGAGGTTCCTTCCTCATCATTTGTTTTTGCTTCTTCGTCAAAACCGCAGTGAATGGTTCCTATGCCGCTTTTTTGTCGTACTCTTTAATGCGTTGCCAAAGCTCCAAATCATGTTGAATTTTTGAATTAACATGTTGCAAAGGGACATCGTTCTGGGATGTGGTGGTGCTGCCTATCAAATGCACACTAGATGCAAACACTTAATTTTGAAGGTATCGCTACACAAGCTGCAGTAGCTGTAGGTGACATCATAAATTGTTGTGCGGATGTCTGAGCTGCTGCCAATTCAGTGTCAGTATCAGCAAGGGCAGCGGCAGCCGGAGCTTCCATACTTGGAATATTCAAGGGAGTAACTTGAGCTGGGGAAACATTATCATCATGTATAGTAGCGTGTTCAACATTCAAGACCGATGAAGAAGAAATAACAGGTTCCTTAGAGACCGTATTTTCCATCCCCTCATCTTCAGAAATATTCTCATCATCATGCTCATCAACAGTCACCAAATCTAACACATGAATGGTTGGTATAGGAAGCGCTCCTTGAGGGACTGAGTCGGTGACGTTATTTAGTGCATAGCTAAAGGTGCTGGATGAAAGATCTTTTGGCACAACCCTTTCAGAATCTTTAATTAATACATTGCTGGCTGAAGCTTGTGGAACAACTGGGACATACTGTAAAGTACCAGAGGATGAAGCTCCTTTGTCACTGCGAGAATGATGGGTAACCTTCTTACTTATGTCATCAACTTTAGATTTTTCGTTATCAGCTTTCGGATGTAGCCACTTGCATGTCGTAATGTTGTGTCCAATGACAAAACAATGACGACAAAAAAATGGACGACATTCATATTGTACTTCCAGTTTGAAGGCAAAACCCTCTCTTTCGACTAGAATTTCATCAGATACCCTATTCGACAAGTCAATATCAACCAAAATGCGAGCATAATGTCCAAACGCCCTATTTCGTGTCAGAGCGTCAAAGAGATAGGTGTACCCACGGCGCTGGCAATTTTCTTCAATGTTCTTTCTCACCAGTACTCCTGAGGAAGCGCAACAAGTCGAATCCATAATGAAGCATGCATTTGTTTATGAGAATCTTGATGGAAGTCTTTCGTCCACTGAGAGAGACGAAGAAGACCAGGTTAAAGAGACACACTACCCGCCGCCCAAATACGAGTTAAATCATTTGGATTCTGAAAACGAAAATCATAAAAACCACGTCCGAGCGAGTCCATCTTCCATTCATGAACCATTTTCCAAATCTTGCCTAATTTGGAAGCCAAATCGCGTGCCGTGTAAGGTTTGTCTCCCTTAGAGCATACTAACAATCAGGCAGACCTTTGGAGTATTCGTCTTGGCCAATTTTGATTGAGAGAGTATCGCCCTTCACGCAGGGAACCAGGAGAGGAACATCATCTGCAACACAAGATGAGGTACCCCCCAAAACTGCAACAAACGATTTGGGAGGAGGTGGAACATTCTGAACATTTGCGGGGGCAGCAAGTGCAGATCGCACAACACCTAGAGAGGGTGGAGACTGAGATTGCACCAGTGGAATTGGGGTTGGAGAAGCCAGTTCTGTCTGCCAGTCAAACATGGCGAGGCAATCAGAAATGAAAGTGCACCAAGTTTGGAAGAAACCAGGAAGAATCTATCAAATTTTTTAATTCAAGTATAATTTTCAAATATATATTTCATCAACACTGTTATATATAAACCAAGTAATCCTTCAATTTTGTTTCAAATCAAGATTAAATAATACTCATGTGAACTTTAGTTTTGACAATAGTGAATTTGGATATACCGGGGTGTAAGTGGTTCAGACAAAACCGATGAAACCGAAAATCCAAACCGAGAAAATATCCGACCTTGTTTGGTTCGGTTCAAAACTGAACCGAACCAACCTGAACCGATCTAGTTTGGTTCGGTTCTCAGTTTTTTATTTTGAGATCCAATAAACTGATGAACCGAACCGATGCTAACATGACATGACTCCCCATTTTAGTAATATTATCCCTCCTCGCGCACACTTATGATTAAGCTCAAAATTGAAGTCCAACCTAAAATACTCCTTAATTCATTCACTTTCTCCCATCATCATTTCATCTCATGACTCACACTCTAAGTCGTTTATGCAAAAAAAGAACACTTGTCGTCGGTCACCCCTAACTCATCGTTCCTCACCGCCGTCGGGATCGTCCATCTCTTGTTAGTTTTTTCATATTAGTTATAAAATGTAGTTTGAAAAACAGAGAATATGAAAAACAAAGTTCTATGAAATATTTGAGTATGTTGTATACATGAAACACAAATTTGTGAAAATATGAATTTTTTTTATTGTATTTTCAAACAAACCGATCCAAACCGACTAGTTTGGTTCGGTTTCTTTTTTAAAAAACAGAAAAAACCGAACCAATCCGAATCGATGAAGATTTCATTGGCTCGAACATTTTTTTGACTAAAAACCAATCCAAACCGAATCGTTACATTCCTAGATATACGCACTTAACATTTTTCTTTTTGACAAGAACCTACTTAACATTAATTGTCCATTTCTTAAAATAAAATAAAAAAGTCGTCCATATAGACATTTTTTAACTACGTTTGATGAAAATATGATAATTTTGCATATATTTTATGATGTAAAAGATCAATTTATAATAAGAAAAACTTAAAAAGTTAACTTATTATAAACACCTACTATTTCAAATGATCACGAATGATAGTTAAGGTTTTTTTTTTTTTTTTTTTTTTAAAAAAAAAAACACATTTAAAGCTTGTCTGAATGACAAGTAGCTCCCACTCATTAAGCATGAGGTTACAGATTAGGTGTTGTTTCATTTATTTCAACATCTTTTTAGTATTCTTTCATTTCAATCTCACCATGGAAGTGTTATGGTAGTAGAGTTTCCGGTTTCCACGTATATGACTCTCTTAAGTCTTAGGCTGCGATCCACCTCAATCAGATCAGAACATGATTATCAACTATCAGAGTCATCAGATGTTGCACTAGCAATACTTACGGTAAAAAAAAAGGTAAAATACTTCAGTGTAAACATGTTTTGAGGATTATCAGTATTGACGAATTCTTTTAGCGTAAACTTTTATTTTTTCCAGCTTATTTTTTCGGAAGATATAAATTCTATTGGCACTTTCACAGACTCCATGTCCACACAGAGAAAGTTAGGAGACTCTTATATGTGGATAAATCTTACTTGGATACACAATTACAATTGAAACTAATTAAATAATGTGACTATATTGGTTCTCTTTTAATTTTTTTTCATTTATGCGTGTACTTAAATAAATTTTATTTGGGGTTTGGTCCAAGCAAGACTTCATCATTATATGCTACTTATTCATTAAATAATAGTATTTACTTAGGTACAACCTTAAGAACACGCATTAAGAATTTCAAAAATACAAACAATTTTGCATTGGAAAAATAATTTTTTGACTTTTAAAATATTGACCACAACTTTAAAAACAATGTTACTATATTAAATTCTTTAACATGCGCATTAGTTAGTATTTTTCTATAAATAATTAAAATAATACATAACTTCAATGCATATTTTTTTTTATATTGCGGGGTCATGAGAAGAGTCCAAAAAATTGAGAGAACGGTGTTCAACACTTACCCGCCTAACTACCACATTGTCGGTAAAACTTTTGATTCAAAGACTTGATACCTTTGGTCAAACTATCAACTTCGATACCACTTAGAGATAATCACATTCTCTTAAGAGCAATCTCACAAGTGGTTTAAACATTATATCTTCATTCAAAATCTTATCATGACATTGAGTATACGAATCCACACACATGTATTTCATTTTATTGCACGTATTTCATGATATAATTGATGCATGTAGGAGTTAATTTTGGTATCTTCTTGGGGTCATGCTAAGTTGTGCCCTAAGGGCATAAGTTAAGAAGTTATAAAAGAAATTAATCAATAAATGCATAAGTTAAAAAGATAAAATTTAAAGCTTTGAAAATTAAAAATACACAATTTTCAAATTTTTGGTTTTTTATCTTGTGTCTTTAGGGCATAATTTACCATTTCTCATATTCTTACACTCCTACTATACCATATATATATGACTTTAGAAGTGATTATGATTAAAGTCAAACATTTTTATTGATTTGACGGTTATGACTGACACGCAGTGTAAAAATCTCCACTCTCACACTTTATATCAACTTATAAATTCCAATTTTAATTATTCCATGAGTTGAAAAGGCAGACTGTATGCAAAAATGACCTTTGGAGGAAATCAGAAATTATCAAGCAAGTATGCCATGTAGGTAGACAGAATAGAACAGTACACATCCTCTTCTATATTAATATTATTTTTCTTTTCAATGAAATTAATATATAGCCCCTCTTTTTATTTTATTTGTGTAAAGAGAAAAATAAACACCTTTTTCAGTTTTTAGGACAAAAGTTAGGTGTCGTTTTATAAATACTGATTATGTTGTTCACTATTTATTACCATACTAGTATGCTTTAAATTTTACTTTAGAACTATTTTGTTTATCCATAAAATCGAACATTAGATTTGTGTTCATTTATCCTCTTAACAACGTATAATTGAGAGGATTATTTGCATCTCTTCCACTTAGTTAAAGTAAGAAAACACCAAGATTAGCCAACTCACATCTTTGAGTGTCGAGCTTTCTGCTTAGGAATCCAGAGACAGGTTCAAATCGAACCTGAAACTCTCAATTTTAATACAATTTATAAGCTACATTTTATAAACATTCATTATATAAATACAAACATATCGTCGGTGCTATACTTTGATATTTATCATATCTTATTTATACTTGGTTTGTTAAAGATCATTCGAAAACATAACACCTTACATGTTTTAAAGTTAATTTCTGAGCAGGTACAATCAAATGAGACTCTCAAAGCCAACATTGGTTCTCTTTGTCTTTTTCATCTTCACTGTAACGTGTGTTGTTCAAATGGAAGCAGTGATCAACGAACGAGTTGTCGATGCTGGCTCTGGAAGTAGTTCTGTCAATGTTGTTGTGAGTTTTTTCGACTTTGAAACTTCCTACTATCATATTTCTTTTTTGATGTTTTAATTTTTGCTTGTGCCCTATTTAGGTTAACAGCTCAATTAAGCATAAATATATATCTTATAAGTAATCATGTTTAGATTATTTCTATAACAAATTAAAAAATAAAATAAAGTCAAATTGTTTTCATATAAGTTGTAAAACTTATAAAAAATATGTAAACAATTTACGAACATGTCATATACCGTTTCTATAAGCTCTCACATGTGTTTATCCCAACATATAAGCTTACAAAGAATTCATTATATTTTAGTAATTGTAATTAATTTAGCTTCTGCATTGTTGCTAAAAATAATAATAAAACATAAACTCAAGATTTTTTTTTGAGTAACTGGATATTTTACTATGCAGAGAAGAGGTGAATGTGAAAAACAAGGCGTTGAGTGCAAGCAAGTAAATGGTGGTAATGAAGATAACGATTTGGAGAGTGAAGACTACATCTACACCAACTCAGTGTTACCTTAGATGAAACACACTGCTTTTGCATGTATTATGAAGTAATTTATTCCTTACTATTTCTTTACTGAATGATGATGTATTGTAGTTGTGATTTTGTTTGAAGCTAGTCATATTCGTAATTGTAAAGGAATGGATAGATGTTGTTATGACTTATGTTAAGAGTAGTTTTATAGACACATATTCTCTTTTTATCGAATGTTAAGAGTAGTTTATAAACATATGTTCTCTTTATCTCGTGATAAATGACCAATTTGTCAATATCACGTAATAATATCATTTTTTTTAAATTACTTTTTATCAAGTATTGGTATATCGGTCTATGATTTGTTTCCCCTCTTCTTCAAACATGCATTTGGATCATCTTAAAAAAAATGAATTTGTCCCTCTGTTTGCATTTCTTCATTTATAAACGGTATAGTGCTAGTGATCACTTGCATAAAAAAGAAGTAATACACTTTCTAACATTATTGGTTAAACATTATCTTTACAATCGGATGAAATTCACAGCGAACCTCAATGAATTATTATCCTCTCCGTTATCTCTCTATTCTCTCTCCACTACTATAATTTTGAAGTGTATATTATTAAACAATTGGATGAGAACTTCACTCTCCCAATATCACATTCCTACATTTATATTTTCAAAACTTTGGCGATGAAAAAATGGAGAGGGTCAATCTTCACTCCACTAAAATACCATTACCTATTTGGTGAAACATGTTTTAAAGTGATGAGATCCATATGAATTTTATTCAATGAAGAAGTATTGGAAATAAAATGTTGAAGAGTATATTTTTAGTATTTATATATGACCAACTGGACATAAAATTATCTTAATCAAATTGCCGACATACTTCTTGAAATTGAGATTTATTTATAGTAACAGGATATGTGCCTTTTTAATTGAGTTCAGCATACTACATAAACAAAGGCACTGTCTTCTGAGAATCTCAATTTGAAAAATGACAATTAAGGAGAAGAATAGACAACTCCAGTACTATAGCACAGATTCCAGGGACCAAAGTCAAACTAGTGACATCGAGGGTTCTCGTTTTCTGAAACACGTGGAGTTAACAGAACATACCCATGTGGTATACCTTGTTAAATTACCGTCCTTTTAGAAGACTGCAACCCATCAACCACATTGGATAACAATAACATTAACTTATTCTGATCCATCCCTATCAATTGCTTCTATATGATGATGCTCTATCGTGGTTCTTGGCATATTTGGTCCTCACTTACATCATATGCTATATCAAGCCTTGCACTAACTCGATGACATTTTGGAGAAGCACGTAGATGAAAAGCATGAATCAAAGGTCCAGAATAGCAAACCGCAGAAATTTTAAAGATGGAGAGACGTAACGTACTAAAAGACACTATAATAGCATGTGTCAGTAAGGTGTTCACGGTGTGAAACATAGCCAAAAAAACCTGCTGTTTAGTCAGCAATTTAAATACAACATGCATATTGATGGCACATGCTGACATTTTCATCGAACAAATTTAATGTCAATGTCAGATTAAGCTTCCCCTCCAATTATTTGCAGGAAGCTACAATCATACCATGGTAATTACAATTTACAAGAGTCATTCTACATAGCCGGAAAAAATAATTAAAATTTACAAATATAAGTTATATTCAAGCATGATATTCCTATTCAAGTATGTATATAGTGGAATATTTACAAAACCCACATCATGCTTATAAAAGTTACATTATGCGATAATGACTTTATGCATTTTGTAGGGGTGATTTAATGACAAAAATGCAGCTAGCTAATGCAGAGCTCGATATACATTTACAAAGCATCAAGAACAGGTGATGAACATAAAATGCCTCCATCAGATTTGCTACTAGAAAGATTTTGCATCTGCTGATGAATTCCGAAATGTCGGGCATTACTGTCCCGGAAGTCATCCTTTCCATGATCCGGAGATTGACATGTGAAGATGACCTTAACATGTGATACATATTGTCCAAATTCTGCAATAAGCCCGAGCAAACCCAATAAATAAGGCACATGTCAAAGTAGACCTACAGACACAACGAAGAATCATTTTTAAATACGAGACCATCTACAGAAAAATTATCCTTAACACCCACCCCGTACTTGCATCTTGACTATACAATTGATTCTATTAGTGTTTTCATGCAAGTTTAATTTGCATGCTTGCGTTGCACATGCAAGCATCATATCACATTAAAATATATGAAACCTAGGAATCCAAGGCTTTCACATTGTTGGACAGACTATTTTTAATCATACTGGACATCAGTTTTTTTTAAAAGTATGAAAAGAAAAGAAAAATAGCCTGAGAAGAATAGTATCTTACATACAAAAGAGAAAATGCCAACATACCCAAAACCTCATAATATACTATGATACCGAGACTGGAGTATACAAAACCACATTAATGTACATTGATAAGCTATAACGGTAATATACATTGGAAACTGCATTTGTCAGTCATTAACTTAATTATATAAAACATAATGTTAAACAAATGTCATTTTATTTCCTTCCAAAGTTGCAAACAAAAAGAAACAGTGTTTCACTTAAACAATACAAGTACTACACTAATTTTTTTTCCAAAAATAAAAAACAGAGGAACAGAAGAGTGTCACTGTCACACTAGTCCCAATTTAACATTTTTCTTTGATGTACTTCGCGTGAAAGATATCAGAACTCGGAAGGATAACCACTAGAAAGTTATCAGACTAGCAAAACACCAAAAACGTACAACCTTAAAGTTTGAAGTATCATGAAACGTTATATTAACAAAAAAAAGTATCACAAAACAAAAAACTAAACCCAGTTGGAAGAAACAAAGTACACTTGACAGTTAATAGTTAATACAATGATACTTGAGTGGTGTCACCATATGACATCTTTTCAAATCTAAAAGGTTGTAGCTTGCATTCTTAGTCTCAAAAACCATAAAACAACTTATTGGGAAAAGAACCTTCATGCTGGGAAAATACTAAATAATCTTTTCACTACCTTACTATTTACTGAGTATATAATATTTTCATAAGGAAATAAGATTCACCTTGTAGTTGTTTATGCAGTTCCTGTTATCAATCGCTCCGTTTCATCTAGCTTCTTGACCTTTACAATGCCCAAGAGCACTTGAAAACCAAAGAATGCACAGAAGACATATGCTGCAATTGCAGGCACCTGAAAAAGGTAACACGTGACCAAACATTGGGAGTCACACCAGATAATAAACTAAGGGCACATGTTAGCATGACCATAAACTAATTGACAATGTAATCACCACAAGGAAAAAACAAGGATGCAGGATGGGAACAACTTACGCGAATCGAATTGAGATACAAAATTGTCGCAAGATTTATTAGGCTTCCAGCAGCTACTGCCTGTGAATTGACAAAAACACGACAAGAAAATAATCATCCCAAAGATTTTCTCACTCTTTGTTCTAATAATATCACCCATCAATTTGAACAAGGATTGAAATTGAAAGACATTTTCTTTCCATCAAAAAATGAAAAGAAAATTAAAGACATATTGGCAGACAATAGATACAAGCATGGACTGTTCTTGTGTCTGAGAGTCAAATATATATACACATCCATCACTCATTCAAAAGCTTTAGGGAGATACTGAAAAATTGAAGTTTTGATTACATATCTAAAAAGGTGGACCACACGCAGTCAATCACTACAATATATGAATATGTGCGTGGATGCATGAGCACTCACAAATCTAGAGTGAAAAAATAATGTAACAGTCCAGAGCTACATGAAAACATACAGTTTATTATGTAATAGTCAATATATTCATTCTCATTTCTATAATCAAATAAATTGTTGACATTGATTGATTGGAGCATACAACAGTCCACAGCTACATACAGTAGAGAATAAGTTTGAAGGACAAACATGTCCCAAAGAATGATAAATATATATGTTATAGGCAGTAGACCCTAATCAAATATAACGAAACAAATAAACTTTTATAATTCAAATGAACCACATCTCAGCTTAACTCACATTTCCTATAGTCTTCTGGACTGTGGCAACACGCTGGAATGCCCTTTCAGATTCTAAAGTTCGAACCCGGAGCTTTAGATCTCCTTGCTCCTGAGAAAAATAAGTGCAATAAGCAGTTATCTAGAGTACCAGAGGTCCATAACAAACAAAAGGTACAGATCAAATAAATAACTTATATTGTATCTATAAATATCCAACAATACCAGTCTTTGGATAATTGAAGCAAGCTTGTCCACCCTGTCAGCCTGCCTAAATAAGTTGTAAAAAGCTTGAGATTGTCTATCCCATCTCTTAGTGAAGTCCTGTATATCAAAAGATAGATAAGAGAAAGACAGTCGTAATATTAGACTGAATTCAAGCACAGTAGAAAGTGTTTGTGACCACCTTTAAGACAACTTCAACCCCTGCCTCACGAAACCTAAGTAACTCCAGAGCATAACTACAAGACCAAAAAGGCTAGTTGTGTTATATATGCAAAATATACAACTTAAAAGATGAATAATTAAAAATAGTTACAAAAGTAAAAACTATGAACACAATACTCACGGTTTGGCAATCTCAGTAATGTCAAAACGTGGGTCAAGGCCCTTTCCAATGCCATCCAACACTGTAGAGTAAACATTAACTTGTTTCCTCACAATCACATACATAGCAGGAAATTATAAATTAAGTATTTAACTTGGTTACATTTACCTGAGAAAGCTCTAACAACAAATGTAAATGTAGCAGGAAACCGGAAGGGTTGGTCTGATGAAATGGATAATAAATCTTCACCTGATTAAAGCAAGACAGCTATGACTGAGTACTAAACATTCCTTTTTCAAAGTAAACAAGCAATACATATGTCATATATTGTAATTAACTAATGAAAAATAATATTCAATTAGTTTTGATGATTGATGTTCGGAAGCAGGTGATATCAAACTTCATGGAAAAAAATCATTTAGACCAATCAAAAAAAGCAACCAAAAGTTAAAAAGAAAAACATAAAAAATCATAGTATAAGCAAATTTTTCCGTTCAATTTCTGTCTGCTTGTAGGATACCACATAACTTTTTTAATAGTCCACTATCATTACTGAGCCAATGCTCCTGTGATTTTGTGCTGTCTGGGAGATGATCTACATGCTTCCTTAGGACTCACTTATTAGTTATTTTAACATTTGGACAGATTAGTCAACAAAAGATCGTCGTAAGCGCTCATTTATAGCTATAAAGCATATAAAGTATTCCTCCAATTACACCATATGCATTACCAATAGCAGCTAGACGTTGTTTCTTTTTCATTATTTTTTCCTCCTTGCTTAATGGTTTTTTGAATCCAAGTTCGCCTGTTGCTTCCTCTTTCTCTTTCCTTTGTGCAGCCAAGCGCTCCTCAAAACTGTAGAAGACAGATATTGAAGAATTAAAGGTCAGATGTCGCATAGTTTCTAACATAAATCATCAATACCCCAAGCTATTAATCTACTGAAAAATAGTAGCGACAATAAAAAGTAATCTAATGAAACCAATGTGCAGTACACTTTCAAATAGACATCGGTATATTTCTAACATAACAAATCAGGACAGACAAGTACTTTTGCACACACCCTAGTAAAAAAGCAATGCATTTAAACCTTTGGCTTGACAGATATAATGACACAAACTGAAGAAAAGCCATTATCTACTACCGGTGCAATATATTGAATTAGCAAAACTTGTCTTCAAGATGAAACGTTTTGATTCCAGATTATCCTATTAAGAGGCTTCTGCATTCTAATGAGTACACCGATCAACAATTTACCTAGCAGTTACACCCTTTATACTTCCCATATATAATAATATTGACTTGTAGAAATATCATTGTCCTGAGCACTAGAGGTGTTTTTGTGTTAAAAAACACACTTAACGTGTTTATTGTGTAAGTGGTACCATAGTCAACTAGTTTGCAATTCGTTTTGGCATGTGGGTTCGGGTACACGGTACTACTCGTGAAGTATTCGGTACGTTGGGGGTGGGGGGTATACATAGCCGGTATGTTTACGTTCTAATATTTTTATTGGTACGCTGCAAATAATTTTTATCTAAACTAGTTAAAAATAATAAAGTACATGCTAATAAGATATAAATATCAATAAAAATTAACTAAAAATATTAAAAGATGGAAATATTTGCATGTTACTATTCATTTACATTGTTTATGTAGGGAATATTAAGTACTAAATTGATTAATCTGTATAAGCAATACTAATTTAACTAACAACTATAAAATAAAATAGTAAATAAACAAATCCAGCATCTTACAATGATGGTGTTAGAGTAGTCCCACATTGGTAGTATCTATTAGTGAAAGCTTTGATTTCAAAGGAAAATGCATGAAGTCTCACATCGAAAGTGTTTAGAAAATAAAGAGGAGGATTCACTATAAATATGTAGTGTATGACACACGGTACATAGCAGACTTGAGATTGAGGATATTTGGCTTCAAGAAAGTTGATAAATCTTTTCCCAACAGTCAATAATTATTGCACAGCGGTTCTTGATCGCTTTTCAGTCTGATAGGTTCTTTCCCCACTCAAATGGAAAGGCCATTCTCTCTTCTATGAATTTTAGGTGAATTTCTACGAACCAATTCGTGAACGTACCATGAATCGGTACGTGCTAATTGGTAGGTTCCTAGGCACAACAGTGAATTATGGTACTATGAATAGCACTTGCAATTAATTAGGGATTTGATTGATCCTCCTAATTCTTAAGAGATCTATTCTTGTGATTGTAAGTAACTCATTGTGTAGTCATAGGACACAACGTTCCAATACAGCATTTTACAACGTGTATACTATAATTACCTGTTAAGAAAGAATTGTGCTGTTCGCCTAACAGCAGTCATATCTCCGGTAGGAACAAGAACACCCATTTGAATCATTGATTGAAGAACCTAACACCAGTACACAGGCTCCAAATTGTAAGCATTTGCCAGTTCAAGGTATTTGTGAGTTTAAGAATGGGAAATTATAGTAGAGTATTCATAAGATTTTGACATAGAATCTATTAAAAGCATCTACCCTATCTGGATCCTTCTCATAGACTCCATAAAATGTCTCAAGCAAGCCTTCTCGGATGTTTGGACTGATGCTGCAAGATGCAAAACCAATCATATTTGTAAAGGCAAATTGTATCATAAAGCTTAAATATGTGCTACTGGTGAATTTATATTTGATTGAGTTTGAACTTTGAACTGTCATAAAAGACCAGAACATACCTCCCCATCATTCCGAAATCGTAGAAGATCAATCTTCCACCATTGACATCATCAACTGCAATATTTCCAGGATGCTGCAAGAATAATGTAAACATATATTAGTTGCACACAAAACATCAAGCGTCAAACTCGCCAACAATAATCATTAGACATTAAAACTTATTTATTCCTTATTTAACACAAAGTTTCATCTGTGTTGAGATCCCACTTCAATATGGCCACATATCCAAAGTAGGTTCTGATGAGGCATGGACAATCATCTCTCTTGAGCTACCTTTTGAGGTAGAAACTCAAATTCTATGATGGGAACAAAGCTCCCAATCTAGGAGATTCTACTTTTGCATCACATCAAAACCCTAGCATTCTTTACTCCAGTCAACCCTAGGTTGCTTTTATTGCAGCCCATCGAAGCCTATCCTAGATGTAGCATTCAAAGGAGCCCGCCCAAGCCTTTCAAAGATATATTATAGGGCAACCCATATATGTCTAGTGTTGCAAACTTCACACTTTAGGTGTTCAATCCTGGCATGAGGAGGTGTGTTGTAAAGATCCAGGTGTCCGGTCGTGAAAGAGGGGTGAGTTGAGATACCACATCCATTAGTGATGTGGGCAAATTAGTTCTTATGTTTCCTTTACAAGTATCAAGTTTGAGCTTATGACAGATACGACGTGTTGCTTCTAGGAACAAAATGATATTATCATTTTTTAATATTTATAGATTTCTTTGGGTGTTGAAAAATCATGAGAACGGAGTTACATTCCCATTTATTGTATATAACCAACTAGCTGATATTCCAGTAAAGCAGTCACGCCCGGCAGAAAAACGCTTGAACTAGTGGGTAACTTTCTCATCCAAAACCTTCAGCATGATATTTAAATGCTGATGGGTACCCCAAACCCAAGGTCCCCAACCCTGGTCAGTACAACTTTACAGTTATTAAACTTGTCTCTAGATTACCTACAATCACAGGACATCCAGGTAGTTTATATGAGGCGAAGATCTCCCAAAATAGGTAGCACAAAAAGGTTTCCAAACACCAAGTTGATATTGTTTTGCCTTATGATGCAAAGACATAGAGAGCTTGATAGCTAAGACCCACCCATCAATGGAAGGAAAGAGTTAGCAATTAGCGTTAGTAATTTACACATTGCTTAACATACAAAAGTTACTCTAGGGCAACAAGATAAACTGAGAATGTCACAATACAAGTCCAACATCAAACAGACTTCCAAAAGAATAATCATAAAACACAAGAAGCATACTGCTTGTAGCTCCAGCAATAGATGCTAGGGTTGCATCATAAGAGCAATGAAAAGCAGTTGATATTTTGACTTTACTAAAAACTTTACCAGATAGCCAATCCAGATGTAATATAATATATAAAGTGAACTTTGACTTCAATTCTAAAAAGGCAAACTCACAGGGTCAGCATGGAAGAAACCATGCGATAAAATTTGTTCCAAGAACGACTCAACTGCATATCTCCCTAACCTGTAGGACATAACACAAACATCAGAATAATCTTTGAATTAAGTTAGCAGAGATACACAAAAGTAAATGGTAACAAGTTTGCAGTGGTTTGGCCAACTAAAATAAGTATTATAATAACCTTGCGCGATCAACACCAAGTTGATCTAAAGCTTGTATTTTGTTTATTTTAATTCCTGGAACATATTCCATTGTCAGAATCTGCATTGGAAACATAGTTAATTTATGGATGAATAAGTTATCAGATATAAACTGGGAAATATGTACTTTAATACATTTTCTATATATCTGAAGAATGAAGGTTAAACCTGTGGCGTGGTATAATCCCAGTAGATTGAAGGAACTTTCACATAACTCATGTTCTTAAAGTTACTAGCAAACAATTCTGCATTAGCAGCCTCCTTAGTGTAATCGATCTCCTGAAAATCATTAATTTATGTTTCACTAATAGAACGAGACATAATTTGAGGATGTGCAGAGAACACGCGCATACATCACATCAGACCAAGAATGAGATTCAAAACATGGTAGGAAGTAGGAACCAAAATTTCAGCAAAGATTCGCGTGTACAACGTAAGTCTACTATCTCCATTATATTGATGGGTTTCTTACAGCTAGTTTTCTTATAACGCCATTTCTAGCATAGTGAGGTAAGCAATCTGACAGTTCATAACTATGGAATATGGAACAGTCAACAACCATGCCTCTTTTTGAAGCGTTGCACTTGTGCAGAATAATCTTCTTTTGCCGATTTACTCCATTGTCTAATACCACAAAGAAATAACATCGCAGACCACCTCTCCTTTCCCTTCAAAAACTCAACTATATTTCTCTCATGTGTTTGAATAAAAGATCCTCCCAAAGCTCAATCAACCTGTTGAAATCTTTATTACGATCATTGTTACTTGTTAGAGAAGTCTCTCGCGACTCGCAATCTCGCATGCAATTCGAGAAAATCATAGCTAGCCTCTTTGCCCACCCCATGCAGTATGCACCCAAACTTTAAACAAGTAGTGTTTCTGTACCATCATACTATCTTCGCCCCTATATGTAAGACCTAATGGACCAAAACACAAGAATTAAGAGAAGTAGTTTTTACATTAAATTTGTCAATAATGTACTTGCATTCTCCTTCCATAATTATTCTCCAATTACCAAGAGAGATAAATGGTTAGTCTTTTAATTCTCTCCATTTAATTAGGGGTACATTTGTGAAAAAGAAATGAATACATCTTGTAATTTTAAAAGGGTCTTAAAAGAAGAGACAAAAAAAAATTAGAAGAGGGTCTTACATTTAGGGACAGCGGTAGTATTATCGGACTTCTATTCAGCAGAATTAAACTAATATGATGGAGATTTAGACAAATGATTTCTTTCAGTAATGCCAATTAACCTAAAACTCAAGCAACTTAACATGATATCATCACCTGATATAAGACAGAGGCACATTCATCATAAATAGCAACCCAATCCCTCTTTGCACCATCTGACTTTGGATCAATTTTTTGAAGATATTCAGCAATAACCTGGAATTAAAGAAAGCATCAAGTATCAGCATTATATGCACTGGTATAGAATCTTAAAGGGATGGACCGAAGATCCTGTTATCAAACTTCTTTCATAAAGAATACAATGAAATTTTTGTTCCTAGTCATGCAGGCAAAAAACTTTTGTATGCAAGGAAAAAAGAAAAATTAAAAGAATTATCAGACAGTAGTATCGCATTTGCACACACCGCCATGAGCATAAGATTTATATGGAAAACCTTATAAGGTATAACACTAACCCTTAGGTTTTTTAGATCAATATCAAAAAGATCCTTGAGACCAGGCCTTTGCACTTTAACAACAACCTCCTGTCCCTTCAATCTTGCGCGATGAACCTGACCTGCAATAGGGGGAAAAAGTTTGATAATCCAGCCTTCTCATCAAATATAAGTATTAGTTTGTATTATTTTTTTTTAAACTAGTAGTAGTTTGTATGTTAGTTTTATCTGTTATTAAAGATTGTGGATTGGGCTCACACCAGCAGCAGTGTGTTTATGTTTTAGTTTTCAGTTGTAGGTTGAGGTTCTGTTTCAACATAATACGACAGTTGTAAGAGACTAGCAGCTACAGATCAAACTTTCACTTACTCTATAAACAAACATGTCATATAATCAGATCCATACTGTTCATTCCGAATTCAGAAATACCAAAATCAGATTCTTAAGAAATTTCTCTTCGGCTTTCTTTCATTTTCTGTCATTTCCTCACACCTTATCCGCAACAAAATTCTAATATGGTATCATCAGCATTTTCTCGATCCAGACTTCCCCATCCTTCCCTCATAAACAAAAACCGCACCCGTTCATCTGTTCCTCCTATCACCATTTGGCACCACATCTCCATCAAACTACATGATAAAAATTCTTAAGGTATGCTTGATGCACATTGAGACACAACACAACTTTTGGGGGCGTTTGGATACATGGCTTAATTAACTGCTTATTTGACCAGTTTTATCGTATACAAGTTGTTTCTACAATCGAATTGTAAACGAGGATATACTTTGGATAAACTGAAAACATATGTTCTTCGAAAAACTTATGCGGGTGCATATATCATAAGATAATCCCAAATAGGGTCTTCCAAATGCTCCTAAATATTATTTGGTGGTTGATGCACAACACAAACAAGACAGTATGAAAATTAGTGCAATACCTTTCAATTATGCAATATTTATTTCGGCTAAAAACTGCAATTATCTTAATATAATACATATTATTAAAAAGATATGCGAAGTATAACATTGATTACCAAGACTTGCAGCAGCTATTGGTTCATAGTCAAACTGATCAAAGATATCACCTACAGAAGCTCCAAGCTCTTCTTCAACAATAGCTAAAGCACTCTCAGAGGGAAATGGAGGAACTTGATCCTGAACCCAAAATAAGAGGTAACTTAGGCCCTGAAGAAATACAACCTTTATATTTTTCTTTTCAGCTTAAGCTTTTTAAATTAATATATATATATATATATAATATATATATGTCAATATTATCAAGTCACCAGTTTTTCTGGATTCGAAGGGGGAACATTTTCACATTTAATAGTTATAGTTATTTTTAATATCACTTGCTGTCCAATTAGGTGAACTAGATGGACATTATAAACTCAATAATACAAGGATTACAAAAACCTTATAACTGTAAAGTTTGTTTCTCATGCAATAAGTTACATAAAATATGTATTTAGATTGTCAAGAATTCGACATAAAAATATCCCATGATTTCTTACAAAATGTTGACAATTATTTATCATAAAAATAAAAAGTTCAAGATAAATAGCACCATGGACAATGATACACATTGTAGTTCATGACTGTAAGTTGCTTGAGAGGTCAAGTAGAAGCTTTTTCCTTTGTGCAGTGAATGTGAAGAAATAATTAACGGACTAAACGATGAGCAAAATGCTATCTAAGCTAAAAAACATATTGTATCACAGGATTGTAAAGTGGTGAGGAGAACCCAAAGGTGGATAAGGCTTCATATCAGAGACTTGTGAGAAAACTCTGCTACCTATCTCACACCAGGCCAAACATAGTTAGTCAATTTATGCCTGATCTATGGGAGAGACACTTACAAAGAGTAAAGTAGAATTATTCAGTATTTGAAGGCCGGTCCGAGGAAAAGACTACTATTCAGTGAGGAGTGAAATTTATCTATGGTAGCATATATGTTGTGAAAGTGACTCAAAATTGGAGAAGTTGAAGTTTGCTGAATCTGTCAAAATCGGGGCCCGAATGGTGCTGTCCGGGCCTGAATTTGAGTGTTGTTTTTTGCCCGTTGGTTCGGCAAAAATTGGTGGCCGAATGGAGGAATTTGGGGCCCGAATTTTCCAGCAGAAAATATAACAAAAACGTATTTTTGGGCTGAGATTTTGTTCCAATTTATGAGGGATACTTTTACTATAAATATAGACTTTGTATCAGAGTAAACCTGGAGATAGAGGGGGCTGAAACAAGGGTTTAGAAAGGCAACAACAAAACTAGGGTTTGTATAGAGTTTGTCTCGGGTTGATTCACCTTGGAAAACACTATTAGACTATTAGGATTGAGTCTCTTGGTCACGGGAAGAGATTGGGGATTTGGGTAGAATTAGGACGGAGACTTATTCTAGTAACCCATTGATATCTCTTTTGTAAAGTTACTCATCATTATAGTGAAACGGATGGCTGCTCTCTCCCCAGACTAGGTCAATTTGGACCGAACTGGGTAAACAGATTCTTTTGTGTTCTCTCTTTCTTTTCTCTTGCTGTTTTCTACTTTTGCTTGTGATTATAATTGTTTCATACACTTTGATTTGGTTGCTTGATTATCACTTGCTCCACACATCAAGTTTGTTATTGGTGTGATTTTCATCGAATTCACAACAATTGACGCCCACCGTGGGGGAAGGGTCAAAAGATAATCAAGTATCATGGGTTCGAAGTGGGATATTGAGAAGTTTACCGGAGATAACGATTTTGGGTTGTGAAAGGTAAAGATGGAAGCGGTGTTAATACAGCAGAAGTGTGAGAAAGTTTTGAAGGGTGAAGGTTCGTTACCGGCCACCATGTCACGAGCGGAGAAGACCGAGATGGTGGACAAGGCCAGGAGTGCCATTGTCTTGTGCCTCAGGGATAAAGTTTTGAGAGAAGTAGCGAAGGAACCAACCGCGTCATCTATGTGGTCAAAGTTGGAGTCTTTGTATATGACAAAGTCTTTGGCTCATCGAAAATTCCTAAAGCAACAACTCTACTCATTCAAGATGGTGGAGTCAAAGGCTATCATGGAGCAACTTACGGAGTTCAACAAAATCCTTGATGACTTGGAGAATATTGAGGTGCAACTTAAGGATGAAGATAAAGCTATACTCTTGTTGTGTGCTCTACCGAAATCTTATGAATCGTTCAAAGATATCATGCTCTATGGTAAAGAAGGCACTGTTACCTTGGAAGAAGTTCAAGCGGCTTTGAGAACCAAGGAGTTGACCAAGTCCAAGGACTTGAGAATTCATGAAAACGGTGAAGGCCTAAGTGTCTCAAGAGGGAATGGTGGAGGTAGAGGTAACCGGAGAAAGAGTGGTAACAAGTCAAAGTCTAAATGCTTTAACTGCCACAAGATGGGTCACTTCATGAAGGATTGTCCGGAGATTAATGGTAACTCCGCACAAATTGTCTCTAAGGGTTATGAGGATGCGGGTGTTATGGTGTTGTGGTGTTGTTTGGAGGATGAAGAAGGTGATGTGTCTCACCTTGAGAATGATGACTAGTGGAGCGGTGGTCGTCTGGAGAGACGTTAAACACTCAACATCAGCCTGGAGAGGCGGTGGTAAGAATACTCATGATCAGTCTGGAGAGGCAGAGGTAACGATACTCATGATCTACCTGCTGAGGTGGAGTTTCAAGGTGGAAGACATAGTGAGATGCACGCATTTGCTAGTTGAGAGGTTGGAAGCTCAGCTTGAGGTGGAGTTGAACACACCGGAATGGGTACGACTATGGAGGACCTTGACTGCTATGCTCTAGTGGTAAGCAAGGGATTTCTTCATCAAGACAGAAGGCATTCCAGAGGTTGAAGAATGCATAGCACGGCTTGCGGGATTACCCTAAAAAAAGGCCAAGGGTGATCGGATGTAAGGTGATCTTTAAGGAAGCGGGAGATGTCCTATGTTGAAGAGGTTGTGATGAATGCTTGTGGAACTACCTAAAATTCCTAGTGTACTTGGACTGCAAGGACCTTCGAGAAGGCGTAAGACATTCCGATGACTGAGGGGTTAAGGTGTGTACTTGTGGAACTACCTAAAATTCCTTGAGTAGTTTGGACACAAGGATCTTCAAAAGAGCGGAAGGCATTCCGGTGGTTGAAGAGGTTAGGGTGTATACTTGTGGAGTTACATGGTGTAGTGGGAAGCAAGGGAAAGAGCAGCATGGTGGTTAATGGTTTGGCATTATCACTAATTTAGAGTCAAGGTGGAGATTGTTGTGAAAGTGACTCAAAATTGGAGAAATTGAAGTTTGTTGAATCTGTCAAAATCGGGGCCTGAATGGTGCTGTCCAGCGCCCGAATTTGAGTGTTGTTTTTTGTCTGTTGGTTCGGCAAAAATTGGTGGCCGAATAGAGGAATTTGGGGCCCGAATTTGCCAGCAGAAAATATAACAGAAACGTATTTTTGGGCTGAGATTTTGTTCCAATTTATGAGGGATACTTTTACTATAAATATAGACTTTGTATCAGAGTAACTTTGAAGATAGAGGGGGCTGAAACAAAGGTTTAGAAAGGCAACAACAAAACTAGGGTTTGTATAGAGTTTGTCTCTTGGCAACAAACACTAGGGTTTGAGGGTTGATTCACCTTGAGAGACATTATTAGGATTGAGTCTCTTGGTCACGGGAAGAGATTGGGGTTTTAGGTAGAATTAGGCGGGAGACTTATTCTTGTAACCCATTGATATCTCTTTTGTAAAGTTACTCATCATTATAGTGAAACGGATGGTTGCTCTCTCCCCTAGACTAGGTCAATTTGGACCAAACTGGGTAAACAGATTCTTTTGTGTTCTCTCTTTCCTTTCTCTTGATGTTTTCTACTTTTGCTTGTGATTATAATTGTTCCATACACTTTGTTTTGGTTGTTTGATTATCACTTGCTCCACACATCAAGTTTGTTATTGGTGTGATTTTCATCGAATTCACAACAATATACATATGCTGGGTGGCTCGATATAAATTCTAATTATGACTATATTCAACAAAATCCTATTAAATGGTAATGAGGGTAAAAGGAAATAAAATGCCCTAATAATTAAACACTATTATGGTGGTATGGGTGGCAGAAAAGAAAGAAAGGAAAAAAAGAAAGGAAAAAAAAAAACGAAATAATGAAATGTTCTATTCTAAAATAATGCTACTTCCATTCACCAGCTTGAGAGGTACTGTTTGTAACTTGTAAGTAGCATTATTCTAGGATAGAACATTTCATTGTTTCCTTTTTTTTATTTTATTGCTGCTCATATCACCATAATAGTGTGTGCAGAGAGGGAGTATAATTTACCTGAAGTTCAGACAACTGGTCAACATACTCTTGAGGAAGAATGTCCACTCTAGTGGAGAACTGCTGCCCAATTTTAATGAATGTAGGACCTAATCTCAAGATGCTTTCCTTAAGCCACTTGGCAAGGGTCTTCCGCCTTAACTTCTTTTTTTCCTCGGTCATTCCTCCTGTAAGTAATATCTTCAAATAAAATAAAAAAACAGACAGTGGCCTCCTAGCAATCCCTCAAAATTGAATAAAGAAACATTTCATTTCGTAACATGTTTATTTGAGGTAGGTAGCCTTAGGTTTATATAACACTCCTGCTATTGACGCATATGCATAACAACCTTTAATTTTCCTACGATTATTCAACATCTCATTTTCTCTCTATCTCTATTTCTATCTCTCTCTTGGTGTAAATGGGTAATAGGTATGCAAAAATAATCTTCCTATGCATAAACCACAAATCTACTTATCTGTTAACCGAAGAAACATAGCTTATTCAAGCAAATAAGAATAATAAAACAACATATGATTCTTCAAAATTCCAACCGATGGAAACAAGTAATAGACAACAAACCTTTGTAAGAGAACTTCTGATTGTCCAACCAAGCCTTAAAGATGAAGGTTACAACAAATCCCCAAATTTCTAAGGTTCTCTGAATTGTAGAGTAAGTCTTGAATCTACTCCAACGACCTCCAGGAGCAACTGCTACCTGCCAAAAAAATCGGGCATTCATAATTCATACTTCATTCAAATTTGTACAACATCGAAACGCAATCAAAACAATGTTATAGATGTAATAATTCTCTCATTAATCAATATATTTTTCTATAATTTTCTCTCATATGTGAGTTCTATCAAGAATTGTAATATAACTAACTAACTAATCAGTGTAAATCGTTATTATAACTGACTATAACGGTACCTCAACTTTTTGTTCCTCAGTTTGTTTAAACCACGCGTCTTCTTTACCAATCTCCTCCAACCTTCTCTTCCTTCCATCCTCGTTCACTTTAGAAGCTTCAATATCCACCACCGCCGTAGAAGCTACACCATTTCCGTTTCCATAGTTCACTGAACTTCCGTTAACGGCGCCGTTAACATAACCTCCTGCTGCTCCATTACTGCCGGCACGGGACGCAACACCGTTTCCGCTCCATTCCACGCCGTTAACTCGTTCTGCTATCGCGGATTCGTCTTTGGAAGCGCGGATTCGTGTGGCGCGAAGAGTGACATTGGAGGTGGAAAAGCGGGAAATGGAGCGTGCAGAGAAAGAGAAACGGTTGCGGAGAGTGATTTGGGGAGAAAGGAAATGGAGTTCGGGTAGGTGGAGAAGAGAAGAGGTAGTAGCCATAAATCGGAAGTTTCAAGAGAGAGAGAGCTTATGGAGGATTAGTAGAGGTTGATTTTCATGGCGTGGAAGGAAGAGTCAATGTGACAGTGAAGAAGAAACGGAGTGGAACAAGTTAGAAAGGAGGGAAAGGGGTGGAGATGAATCGGACACGTGGCGTCAATGAAGCTAAGCCATAAAATACTTTCAAGTTTCAATCTTTTTTCTTTTTTTTGGTGGAATAAAAAATATTTTCAATTTTATTCAGAATTATCATTTTTTGTTAGATAAAACAAAATAACAATGTGAATTCTCATTCTCATTTCTACACATTCAGTCACAACCGACATTATTATATTCTTTAAAAAACATCATACTAGTTCGAGTGAAATAAACTTTAGTTTATGAAACAATGTCTCTAGTTTGGATTTTGTGGATAAAACATTATTGGAATAAAATCCATATTAATAATGGTTAGTCAGATTCTTCAACTAAAATTAATTAATAACATTGTTGTAGGAAAAAATTATAGTTTTGCAACATAAATATAAAATCCAAGTTAGTTTGTGAATTAAAATGGATGGCCAAATTGTCTCTTACATGAATGCATAATTAGGAGGCATTGGGGATGTGTGTGGAAAGGGTAATTGGAATTCTTTTGCATCAACAAAGGTCTAGACTTTCGCACGGTAACTTATCATTGGGAGACTTTCCACTCAGGGATATTTAGCTAGAAAAAGAAGGGGAGTATTATATCTAGGCATAACTGCACTTTTGGCCCCCTATCTTTCCAAAAGTTGCGATTTTGGCCCCCTGACTAATTAAAATACAAAATAGCCTCCTATGTATTGGATCTTTGGCAGTTTTGGCCCCCAAGGCCACTTTTGACTTAGTCTTCGCTGACGTGGCACCCACATCCCTTAAGTGAGGTGTCACGTGTAATTAGTTAGGGGTGCCACGTCAGCGAAGACTAAGTCAAAAGTGGCCTTGGGGGCCAAAACTGCCAAAGATCCAATACATAGGAGGCTATTTTGTATTTTAATTAGTTAGGGGGCCAAAATCGCAACTTTTGGAAAGATAGGGGGCCAAAAGTGCAATTAAGCCTTATATCTATTACAAGTGGTTCTCGGACCCGTTTCGCTGTCTTAATTTTTAATTGAGTGTTGCTTTTTTACGAGTCGATGATCCTTTCCTTTCTGAATTGTAGTTAAATACTTTTTTGCTTTTCTCCTGTGTAATAAATTTTGTCATTAGAAAAAAACTTGTGAACATTGTAACGGAAAACCAAGGAATAAAATTGTCATGAATTGAACTTTTGTGACCTTTCTGGCTTTTGTCGATCATACATTATTATTAAGGTTGGGGTGTTTATAGGTTAGGTCGAATGAATTACTTTTGCATGGTACAACGAATTGTCGATTTTAGGGCATTGCTTCTACATAAATCATGTTTGTGCGTCACTGCATTTTTTCCAACGTCATTTCATGTTCTTAGTTATTTACTATTATTTTTTGCATTTTTTTTTTGGGATTTTAGTAATATTTCAATTTTGTCTTGTGCGCCATTTTCATAACGTTTCAGCATGACCATGCTACTATTCATGTGTGTTTGAACATCATGCACAACAGTTTTGTAGTATATGACTAAACCATGAGAACCGCCACCAATTTCGGAGTCGAAAGAATAATCGTCCTCCTCCTCCATACGCACTGCCACGCGCCACACCTTTCCCCGCGTTTCACGCCCGTTATTAACATTGTATCTACACATGAGCGCCACATGCGACCTTTTATGAGATCCTTCGTTGCAACTTTTCTTCCAACAACCTCACCTTCACCTCTATGGTATGTTTGAGGAAAGAGTGGGAACAAGGTAGGCTTTGCAAGACTTGAGCATGACCTGCCAAATTTTTTAAGGTCTAAGCTTGGCTTATTTTTTTAAGTTTGATCATGACCTTTTGAAAGGACGATATGATTTGCTAGTATATTTAAAATTTTGTTTCATGTGAACATATTTAAATAATTAATGTGATATAAATTTAAATAGACTAGGAACTAATAGATCAACAAGATTAAACTCCTTTTTATATTTAACGTGATTTTTTAGAGAATTTGCCGATATGTTATATCATATTTATATTATAGTTTATAATGAAACATTCAAATATGCGAAAATTGATATATACTAACAAGTAGTCTGCCTAATAGGTCTAAAAAAACTTTTCTATGGCTTGTGGCCTAACCTTTTTTTATCTAAGAAGACTTTTAAAAGTACAAGCCTTCTTTATTTAAGAAAAAACTCTCACCTGCCCTGACCTATCATAGGTTAAGTCGTAGACTCTTGTAAACCGGCTAACCTCTTCATACCCCTAGTTTGAGGGGTCAAAATATTTACGGGGTAAAATATTTTGATTTAATCATATTTATCTTAAAATTTTAAAAATGAAGGTATCTTGTAATTGGTTCACATCTTAAAAAAAAAGTTACATCGTCTTTCGTATAAAAGAAAGTTACATCAATAATGATTTAAAATATTTTAATTTTTTGCGTGAATATGATTCCCGTTCCCCATTAAAACATTTAACATTAATATATATATTAAGGACTAAATTCAAATCCAGATGTCTAACCAGGTTAAAAGAGAGCTACCATCTCTCGTAGGTGCTTTTAGGTTAGAAATTTAAACTATTTTTTTAGAGGAAAATTTTCAACTAATTATTAACCACATTGTTAGTATAAATCACAAAATATCAATTAGACCACATAAAACCAAATTAAATCTTTTAATATAAGATGAATATAAAATCAAATCTAATAATAAAACTATTCATTTTCTTCAACTAAAACAATCCAAGCCATGAGGGTGTATTGGATTAGGATTTTAAATGACAATTTTTGTTTAAAAAATCTCGAGGATTTTAAATGACTTTGCAGGATTTTAATGACTTTGATGATTTTAAAAAACTTTGCAGAATTTAACTCATAAGATTTTAAAGGATTTGAAATGATTTTATGAATTTCAAAAGATTTCAACAAATTTTATGAATTTTAAGAACTCGTTGAAAAAAATGATCATAACACACTCTCCTTCTCAAAATCTCAATGCAGACTATTTTATTTATTTTACTTTTTTTTACGGGAGCGCTCGAGAGAGAGGGGGGGAGAGAGGAGGGAGATAGAAGAGAGAGGGAGAGAGAGAGAGTATGAGAGAGAAGGGATGAGAGAGAGGGAAAAGAGATAATAAAATCTTAAAAAGAAAAAACAGTCCTAAATTTTTTTATGTTTTCATGAAAGACATCTTCATGCTAAAATTTCACTAGAAAATCCCTCAAAATCCAATTTATTAAACAACTCTTCGAAATTTGAATGATTTTGAATACCACAAGTCATTTTTTAAGCGACAAAGAGTCTTGATTGAATACCACAAGACTTTTTTTAAATGACAAAGAGTCTTGATTGAATACCACAAGACTTTTTTTAAGTTGAAAATAGTTTTCCTTGAATACCACAAAACTTTTTCATGATAAAAGTCTTTTAAAATCATAATCCAATACACGACTTAAACTGTAAAAAAAAAAATCCAATCTAATGGAACCAAAAAAAAAATTAACCTAAAAAATACTAAACCCTCGCTAAAAGAAAGATCTAAAAAGTCCCGTTAATATAGCTCAGTTGGTAACTGCTCAGAATAATTTATGCAGGGGTAAGAGTTCGAACCCCAAATTCCTACTTTTCCGACATAATGTTATGAATCTAGTCACTGACCCTTGAAAAAAAAAAAAC
>Ga0228710_1000439_pt1 | contig 51571 bp, 30 predicted proteins | sample MedpolnodulmetaG_FD_177995 | JGI IMG/M metagenome (GOLD analysis project Ga0228710, IMG submission 177995) | Root nodule microbial communities from Medicago polymorpha collected in Santa Monica, California, United States - pink nodules | ecosystem: Host-associated > Plants > Roots > Nodule... | reverse complement strand
CAACAACCAAAGAAGCCAAAAATAAAATTACAACACAGCTTGAAAACAACATAAAGGGTTTTGCCTCCAAAAGGGGTAGTCAAAATCGAACGTCATGTATTTCGCTTTCAACCACCAATATGTTTGGTGTTTAACCTTCTCAAGAAGTCTTGTAAGCTGAAGAGAATGATTATCAAAAATTCTATCGTTACGGTCTTTCCAGATAACAAATAAGGTTGAAATCCAAATAATAGAGAAAGCTGTCCTTGAATTCTTTGAGAACCCTCCAAGAGTACAAAACTGATATGAATGAGCATATAAATCGTCATGAAGAACTGTATCGATACCAAGCCAATGACCTTTGTTATCATTTAAAATTGATTCTCTTATAATGAAGGATGCCCTTCTTTACCATAGTTGGTCATTTTGGTAATGTTGAGGTAACACACCACTGTCTTCAGCTCTGCTAGAGACTCACATTGTCTATGGACAGTTCAATCGGTTGAATTAGGAACTAGTCATTATTCTAGTTGGTTTTATTTTGTTTACATTGCAATCTACTTGAATTGGGAACTAGTCACTTTTTAAATGATTTGTTGGCTTAAATATGTTTTCTGTCATTTACCTTTTATCTAATATTTGTTTCGATCTTTAACTTTTTTATTTGTTTTGGTCATTTATGTCTCACAACATCATAGTACATGCTCGTCCTTTTATTTATTTCCGTTAAATAAATTTGAGTTGACGGTTAAAATTTCATAAGTATCGCATTTGTGACATTAAATTATTCGGGTGACAGAAACTCGCCGGATAATTTGCTATCAATAAAGTAAATATTATGTAAAAAAATAAAAAATCAATAAGCTAAATAGATTTTGTGATTGATGAGAACAAATATTTTGGATTTGCCAGAGAGTTTGATCTAAATGGTTTAAGATGTTGGATTTGTGTTTATACTTAACTTTTTGTTTGATGTAGTTATTGCCTTACCAAATTTTCATTCCTTACTGAAATTCCTAGAAGTTGGGTAAAATCATAATCTTTGTTTAGTGCAAGCATATTGAGTCTGAATTCCTAGAAGTTGGTTGAAGTCATAATCTTTGTTGACGGGTATCTTGTGTTGATTGTGAATGTGATAGGATTAGATTTATAAGTGTTTTTCCTACTGTACTGAAATTTATGAAATTCGTAACAAAGTTTCTATAAAACCATCGTCACTATTTGATCACAAGTGATAAGGAGGGATAAGGAGCCGAACCTTTTTAGTTAAATCTTGGCTCTTATACCACTATTAGGTCACACTTCAAAATTCGGATTTTGGTGTGAGGTTGTGTTAAGAATTTTCTGGTGCATATTGTGAATTGTAATCATCCTATGCGTTTTTCAATAAACCAGGTCTGATATCGGAATCATTGCTATGCATTTTCCGGTAACCAGATCTGAACTACAATCAATAATAATCGTAGGAGCTGAACCAAAAACACCTAAAATATGAGGTTTTTGATAACAATCAGATCCGGAAACGGTTGCCATGCGTTTTCCGGTACAGAAGGCACACATGAAAGCTCATAAGTTGTTTTTTTGGTTTGTTTATGCAAATACTTTACTCTCATTTTTTCCAAGTGTACACCGAAAAGACTTGGAAAAAAATTGTGAGACAAATGAAAAAAATGGGATTTTTAAGTTTATATATAAGGGTAAAATAGGTAGTTCATATCAAATGTTGGGATAAGGGTATGAATGTAGGGGTATAGGGTATAATTTCCGCCTATAAATACAAACCTCAGCAAAAGGCTCATCTTTGTCTTTTACTCATTACTCAATCTCTCACTCTCAATACCCTCTCTCCCTTTTCAACATGTCCGGTTACCCAAATCAGCCTCCCAGTTATGGTTACGGCGCACCACCGCCGTCCCAATCCTACCCGCCACCAGCATACGCTAGCCCGTTTGCGTCGCTTTTGCCGTCGACATTTCCTTCTGGCACGGATCCTAGCATCGTGGCTTGCTTCCAAGTGGCTGATCAGGACGGAAGCGGGCTGATCGATGATAAGGAATTGCAGAAGGCTCTTTCTTCCTGTAATAACCAGAGCTTCAGCTTGAGAACTGCTCACCTTCTCATGTATCACTTCACCAACACTAATGTCAAAAAGATAGGTACACACCATTTTCTTTATCTCTCTCCTTTTACTTCATTTGCACCATTTCATTCAAAATTCTCATGTTAAAATTAGGGTTTGTGCTAACTTTGGTCTTACGCGTTTTTTTTTTGGTTAATAGGCTCTGTCCTCGTTTTAAGTAATAAATACTGTATTTTCCAAAAACAGGAGGTAAATATATGGAATTTATTTTTCTTAACAACTAATATTTCATTCTTTAATCACAATTATTAAATGGTTGAGGCTGAGTTAATTAGTAATCAATTGCTTCTTTTTTTGCTTATATTAAACAGTAATTGATTAAATTATATGTACTCAAATATTTCTATTTTAGATTAATTGAATGATTATTGATATAAAGGCTTAAAACTAGGGACTAAGAAAGAGTTAACCATTGGTTGCATGCGATTTGGGCCCATTCGATACGGATGCTTTTTATTTTCAAGTCATGCACGATGCTAATTGGGTTCAAATTATTTAATCATGAAAAATGTTAGCATTATTATATATTCAAGCTATACTTTTGAAGAAAATAGATTAAACTGTTACGTTATCTATCTAACTAGGGACAGTGTGGTTTTATTCTCCTTACCATAAGCTAATGTTCTGTTCAATTTTTGGTTGTCAATTAATTTTCCTGCCATTCTCACTGTTTGAATTATTGACTTCGTAATGCAGGACCCAAGTAATTCACTTCTCTGTTTTACAGTCTTCAGAGCTAGAGGGTATTTTCTCCTTCTTTTTTTCTTTAAGTTTCCCCAAGTTATTATCATAATTCTGAACTTGTAGTCTGTATTTGGTTAAAATTTAATTTTCCTAATGTCAAACGTGATTTTAGTAAAAACCAATATCGTTATTTTGAATCATAATTGATAGTATATATGATGCTAATTTTGCATGTGGTTGAAAATTTTATAGAAAGTTTTACATCAAATTTGTCATTTGAGGGGAAATATGCAAACATACATTGCTTTTCTTCTAACTTAGCTTGAACTAAATCAGTTATACAAAATAAATTTCTTTCAAAATTATGTTTATGAAATACTTAACCAAACACACACTTAGACTAATTATTCGTTCTTATGGTCATGGAACAGTGTTCTTGTAACTAACTGGTTATTGTTGCAGGGAATATTTGAGAGATTTGATAAGGACAGGAGTGGCAAAATCGATTCAAATGAGTTGTGAGATGCGCTGTTAAGTTTGGGTTATGCTGTTTCTCCAATGGTGTTGGACTTGCTCGTCTCCAAGTTTGACAAAACTGGTGGCAAAAGCAAGGCTGTCGAATATGACAATTTCATTGAGTATGGCTTTGCTACAACTCTTTCTTTTATTGGATACAAAATTGTTTATATAATTAAAAAAGATTTGGTCTAGGTGTCTTCTTTTTCATCACTAAGGTATATATGTTCATTTGCAATGACTAAAAAGAGAAGAATTTTTTAACCATAAAGCCTTCAACACTTGCATTTTCAATGAAAATGGATGAAGTAGCTGTTAATTAAAAAAAATCAGCAAATGGAAAGCAATTGTCATGTTATTTTTTAGGTATTATAGTTTCCATTTGAAGTCAAATTTCTTCATCTAAAATGGGATAAAACTTTAATAAAGTTTAAATTTCCTCTGTATAGCAGAACTATGATTTTTTTGTATCCTTGTCTGTTTCGGTATAAAATTGATTGATAAACTGATTCCCTTCATTTGTTTACTATTGCAGGTGTTGTCTTACTGTGAAGGTGAGCTATCGAAATACATTGTTCTATAATTTCTTTAATTTCTGCAATTAAAATTACTTCTTCCTATTCTTATTCAATGCAAGAAATGAACCTGGTTTTATTTTCCTAGTATATGAACCATAAATTTTGCTCTAACTTAGGGAGCAAGAAATCAAGCCTATAATATGATATGTTCCTCGTGGCAAGATAAAATACCTCACTTTTGATTGTGTGTATGTATTGCAGGGACTAACGGACAAATTCAAGGAGAAGGATACTGGGTATACTGGCTCTGCAACATTTTCCTATGAGGCATTTATGCTGACTGTCCTACCATTCTTGATAGCTTAGGATTGGAATTTGGTTTGGAGATGGATGTGTGTGGTTGAGTGAATTGCTTTGGACAGCTTATAATATGCTTTTGTTCCCTGCTTTTTAGTTATAATTGAACAATGGTTAATGGTTCCCTGCTTTATAGTTATAATTGAACAGTGGTTGATGTCATTTTACTTCAGTGATGAGGTGTTCTTTACAACACCAATGGATGAAAAATTTTATTTTGTATTCAATGTGAGACACTTGGTGGTGTTAAATGATGCAATTACTTTTATCTCAAATTGTTAGAACGATGTTACTTTTCATATGTCAATTTTGAACGAATTTGGTGTAAGAATCATGGATCAAACTATTTTTGGCCTCATACCTTCCGTGGAATGGCCCTCAAATGGAGTTGGGGAACAAGGGATACATTTTCTTGAAAATTGCTCTTTAGACACTTATGTTTTGTTCTCAAACATTTTGAACGGACGAACGTATCTCCAACGACAATTAATTACTTTGCTCCCGAATGACAATTAATCGATATTAGATTAAGTTATGATTAGTATAATTTTGCCAAAAAAGTTAAAATTAATAAAATAAAATAGGTTGGGAGCTCGAGAAGTTTCTTATAATTAAAAGTTGATTATATGTATAGTTAAAAGCCTTTTTTTTAGGGGATGTTGTTAAAAATCTTTGGATACTTACCCCGATCACACTTATAAACAAATACTTCTTTTTTAGGGGATGTTGTTTAATACAAAAAGGATAAGAATAAAAAATACGGCGACTGGTCCAAGAACAGGCCGCCCTAGCTAAAGTATGAGCAACCATGTTCGCTTTTCTCCTAACAAACTTCACATCAAAGTTGGAATCTAAAGATAACTGATGAATAATACTAGAAACAATAGCACATAATTTTGAATCATCATGACCTAGAGAGGATAGAGCTTGTACTAGATTAGCTGAGTAGGACTCAAAAACAACCCGATCTCATCTATTCACATCAACAAAATGAATGACATCGAGTAAAGCTATTGTCCCCCTTCAAAATTCACATTTTTAAAGTGAATAAGTGGGATGTCCGGGATTCAAATTTAAGCTCATTGGGGACGTAACAATGTGCTTTTATAGTGTGTATATGTATGAACCGAAAGTTAGACATCACAATTTCATATTTTATTTTTAGAACTTGTTAGTATCTTGTTATACTAAAATGGTAATAACTATTGAAAAAATGTTAGTAACAAATTGCAGAGCGAGTCAGAAAAGTTGAGACGGTGGTTGTGTCCAAAGGGAATTATTAACGAGATATTGTGCACCAATTTTGGGTCAGAGAATATCGTACTATAATTAACCAGATTATTTTGGAACGGCAATTAATACTAACGCGTGTATCACAAATAAAACCGTCCCTCACTCTCTATTTATACACACAAGGCCACAACACACAACCTACAATTTACATTCTCTCTTGTCTTACTAGCTTCCAACTATTTTTTCATGCCGTAAGTAATAGTGATGGTGAATTTTTCAAACTACATAATTTTATCTGTATTTCTAACTTTTTAAATTGGAAGTGATTCATTTAGTTTTTATTTTTGTCATATAGAATGATCTAACATATGTGATCATTTTCTTTTTTGTTTTCAGTGCAACTAGTGATGATCTGAGGTCTTAAAAATGGTTAGAGGATGATGCATCCGGTGTCTAAGATTTGTCCATGTAGCTTGCTCTTATCTCATAGTTTTGTTATTACAACAAGTGTAATTTTCTTGATTAAAAGTAATATAAAGTATATTCTTAAGGTTGGTGCATAGTTGTGAACATTTTCATTCCCAAGTCAAATTGTTTACTTGAGGAGGGTTACACCAACTACTCTCATCTATGTAATTGGGAATTGATGTAATTGAGTTCACATCCGTTTTGCACCATTGTAGGTCATTGACACATTTGGCTCTACATTCTAGAATAATGTTGTGCTCAGGTTCTTGTTTAGTAAGAAAATCAACTAATAGCCTGGTTGGTATTTGGTACTACAACATCTCCACCAAAAGCACAGTGAAATATTACATAGAAGCATAAACTTGAACATGGAGCTTCTATATAGTAGCAGTGGCACAAGCTTTCAGACACGGTCAAACACGTATCCAACAAGATACTAAGAGGAAAGAGAAATTGAAGTTGATTTGTGTGATTCTAAATAGAAAATAACATTAGTTTATTTTCTTTTCTACATCGAGAAAATAACATTTAGTTATTAGGTGCAAAAAGTGTAATTAAATTCTTGTTGATTGAAAAGTAGTTAGTATTTTGTACATATCACGTAAAAGTGCTTATTGATTTTTTTTAATATAAATTATATTGTTATTGAGAGGATATTATAAATCATGATGATAAAATATATTATTAACAAATTTGATGTTGGAACTTAATTGTTGATATTTCGTCCTTTTATTTTATTGATTGCTTGTAGATTAATGTTGATATTTTATCCGATTTTTCAGCACACGTATTACCAAATTTGATGTTGACATATTAGTTGCAAATTCAGCACGCGATTTTTCAGCCTCCTATGTTGTTCAAATTTAAAACAATTGTTTAATTGGTACTTTTTTTTATAAGGCAAATGGTAGGGGTAATCTTGATGTACTAACTCCATATTCTTTTGTTAAGAAAAAGAGGTAAAATAATAATTGGACAGGAACAAGATTGGTCTTGAATTGAATTATTAATCTTGAATGATGTCATCATCTTCTTGTTCTTCGATTCTTGTACTTCAAATTCCAACAACAATGGATTCTCATTCTGTTGTGACGCAAAAGATGTTTTTGAAACCCCTGAATCTCAATTTTCGTAGAGACAGAGGCATCCAACAGCTGCTGCTGAAGCTGAACCATCATCGCGTTTTGCCATTGCGGTGTTGTTCAACCTCAACTACTTCCAGTGGGGACCACCTCCATAACAATGATGCTGTTGTTCTTCATGTTCAGGGAATGATGTGTGATGGATGTGCTTCTAGTGTCAAAAAACTTCTTGAAACTCAAGTATGTACTCTATTTCTATTTTCGAATTAATTCATATTTTCTATCTGAATTCATTAAATTATATTTATAATTCTGGTTTAACGACTTCAACCACCCTTTAGCTCACCAACCGATAAAGAGAATTCGTCCCGGTTTGAACACAAAACATCTAACTCTTCAACTGTTAGCTTAAATCAATTGAACTACCAAACCCCCTCACATGGTTTGGACCAAAATTGTCTCAAATATAATAATCCAGGAGCAAAAAGTTCGATTTAAAAAGGGGAATGATTTTTCGCGAGTTTGATAAAATAAGGGGACTAAAAGTGCAATTAAGCATTTTTTTTTTAATACTATCACTGCAATCTAAATGTATGTTATTAATTAATGGACAGCCACAAGTGTTATCTGCTACAGTGAATCTAGCATCAGAGACAGCACTAGTTTCCCTTTCCCCTTTGTCATCCGAAGAGAAAACTGCAACAAATTGGCAAAAACAGTTAGGAGCGAAACTTGCACACCACTTAACAACATGTGGTTTTACTTCTACCCTTAGAGGTAATATTTCTTTCACTTCTACCCTTAGAGGTTATATTAGCTTGTTTGTTTTTTCAAATTTCATGTAAAAGGAAAAGGTGTTGCTTGAGTTTATAGAGATGATTGTGTATCATGTCATCATATACTTTTTGATGCATAAAGCTGTATTAACATTCTCCCCAACAAAACAAACGAAGTATGATGGGAGTTGCTTGAATATTGTGGAAGTTTTCTAGTTATTGTATCTGTATTTCTTTTCATTTCACATTATAATGTTTGCATTCACTTCTCCATAGTCATTCACTCACTAAACTTCCTCAGTTCCTCTATTTATTTCCACTTGATTAATGGTATATCCATCTTCCTTATCTGTAAATGAAATTTGAAAACCCCTCTATTCATGTCACTAAGTATGCATGTTGTTTACTTAATAATCATTGCTTCTAAATGAGGTTAGCTGCATGTTATTACAGAGATAATTTGATTTACATGAGGCATGGTTGGATTAAGTGCAGGTCAAGAAGATAGCACCTAAAGGAGTGGTCATCAAGAGTCAATGGTATGTCCTCATTCAACTAATTTGAAAGGTTTTATGATATAATGATACCCTTTAAACGACTAAACTATTTTCAAATCTTTTATTCTTCATTTTTAGATATGCACAAGATAAATTTAAAAACAGTTATTGATGTTTTAACTTATAATTGCTACCTTCTCTTCACTAGGTGATTCTCTGAGGCTACTTGTGGTAATTATTGAAGAGCCATGTGTCTGTTCAGGTGGCCCACATGCTGTAGAATTTACTGATGTTCAATCTTAAGTTAGCCATTTATCCCTAGTTATCAAGAAATTTGTAGACTCGTTTATGTGAACTTGGGATTTTGTGTATAATACACAGGACTTCTTTTGGGCCAAATTGATTTTCTTCTTCTGTAATTTCAACATTGCTTCCATCCTCTATATATTAAGCAGGAAAATAGTCACTCAATCAGAAGGAAATTCCACACATAAGGCAACTAACTTAGTAACAGAAGAGTATACTATATATACTGTATATATTTCTGCTTCTTTTTTTCCATCCCCTTATTTTCTCCCGGCAATACTGCATTGACACAATAAGTTTCTCCTGTTTACACTTTCTCCCTCCACTAGTTTGGATATGATTCCTGATGATGCAAACATACAAAAAATTCACATCACTACACCAAATTGGGAATTAATATCGTGTATTTAACATCACTTATTTTACAAAAGTGCTATTAGTTAAATATTTAGAGCTTTTGGTGTCAATGTCATTGATGCTATATTTGAACCAAGTACAAATTAAAAAACAACAATGACATTTATGTGTTGGACTTTTATCCCTTTTCTGCTGTAGACTTTCAATGCCATTCCTTTTCTGCTCTTGATATACTGCTGTGGAATTGGCGTGTGGTGGTTTAGCTACTGATTCATGCTTATGGGTGTGTAACAAGAAAATGTTTTATCTTTTTGGACTCTAAGATAAGATAAGCATGTCATTTGCTTTTAATCATAGGTAATTTTTGTCTACTGTTGTCTTTGATGTTCCATCCTTGTGCCTACGGTTATTTTGAAGATCCAATATAGGTACATGATAAATGTCACAGGAGATGTTTTTGTGGTGGGTATGGGACGGTTGTTCTTGAATTCATATTTCATAACTAAAGTTCATCTTATTTTCTAAACAACATTTGATGTTTGAGCAACTTTTATTCCCTTTAATTTTGAAGTGTGCTATTTCCTTCTTTTATTCCTTGTAATTTTTAGTGCAAGCATTACCTCATAGAGGATTAGTAAAAAAAATTTTATGGCAAATGTTAGTAGGATATGTCATTATTGTTTAGAAAAGAATAACACGTATCAATGCAGCTACTTTAATAGTCTTTTACATGACTCTTCAGTATCAATATAGAATTTTATCCGATAGTGTTCATGCATTAGTTCATTTCACTGATACAAAAAAGCATTTTGGTTAGATTTCATCTGCAGATATTTTTCGCTTAGAGTAAGGCAATTTTAGATGCTTATTGGCCAAATTTGAGGTAAATAGTCAGACAGTTTTAGCTGCTGAAGAAATCTTTATAATCACCATGTATTTGCCTGTTATTTACTTCATGCCTTCATCAACCTTAGAACTATGCAACTAACCAAGCCGCCTGTCGAAAGTATATCAAAAATAAAAGTCAATCAAATTTATGGTAGGATATACCGTTGGCAAGTTGATAGCAGAGTTGCAATGCTACTCCATTCTCATAGGCTATATCATGATGCAGAGATACAGCAGGTTGATTTTGCTCAAATTTCTTATGACTTTCTGATTTAATTCAACCAAAAGTTCCTTTTTACAATAACATTTGTGAGAGGATTTCTGAACATATGCCAATTTTCTATTAAGTATATGTTCCCTTCTATTTTACTTTGTTGTAACTTGTAACTTTAACATCAATTATAACATGTTAAACAGATAAAGGGAATGTTCAAATGGTAATGTTTTGTGTGGCCATTAAGTAGTTATGTATATCGAGATTCCAGTAGGATTGTTGTGAGTGTGGACGACAATGTACTTCTTGTTCATCAAGTTGATGCAAAGGTTGTTATACTGAATGATCTCTTTGCAGATTTCGAGCACCAATTTCTGATATGTGGATGTTCCTAGTGCACGACCTTGTCTACGATGTGACCAATAAGCTATTGTGTAAATTCAATTCAGACTTAGAAATAAGTTATTTATCATTTCGGTATCAACACCAAATTTTGTGTGCTTTCGTGAAATGAATAACCTTTACGTTGTAGGCAACTTCTGCCAGTAACTCAGATGTCCCATCAGTTTTGGATTTCCTGCAGCTGTGAAAGTTGGAAGCTAAGAAGGTATGTTCTACCCCTCCCATCACAACTTCATCAAAGCAATGCTTCTTAATGATTAATTCTTCTAGATGTAATAGTGCAGCAGTTGTCATTGGCTGTTTCTTTTTAATTCAAACCAAGTTTACTAGTATTCAGTCAGAAATTTGTCACATATGTATCGACCACACTATTTCTAGGGGATGCAACTACATTCACAGTTTTACCTTATTCCTAACCTGATTCAGATACAAAGAGACTAGTAGTTTGAGAATATTGAATTCCCTGTTATCTTCGTCGAGATATTGTACTTTAAGTATGGAATGTGATTCTGGCATACTATTCCATCTAAATGGCTGTAAAGGAAATTTTCTTAAATTGATAGTGATTGAAATTTCCTTTTAACTGATTCTAAACTACAATTATTAATAATTTTGTATGTTTTGAAACTTTGAATTAATCAATTGATGAGTTCTTTAAAATATCAACTTATTTTCTTCATTTCCGGCTAAACAATTGTGCTTGGGTATAACAAAGACACTTATTCTAGAGATGAGAAGGCTATAAATGTAGTACACCCATTCAGTTAAAACTTGTATCTATATGAAGGGGTTGGAACTAGAGTCTAGAGATGACATTAGATTCTGGTGCACAAAATGTTGATGCTCATGTATCTGCTATATTAATTGTGAAATATTATTGTTAATCTACTCTAACCCAGACGAGTCTCGTAGAATTTCGTATATAACTATCAAAATACTATAATTTTACTTGCAAAGATAAATTCAATATTATGTTATGAAACGAGTGCAAACAAAAAAAAACAAAAAGTTGCAAAAATTACACCAATTTAAGCTATTAACTTTATTTTTGTATCAAATAATATCATCAAATAAGCAAATTGAAAATAGTAAACATGTTTCAAAATTCAAAGTGAGAAAGCAAAGTAATGTTATAATCTAGTACAGTGATTTTTGCAAATAAAAAGTCAAATAAATAACTTTAAGTAATATAATATATAAGAAACAAAGAGGCAAACAAAATTGCGCTAAAAAGTTTCTTCAAAAAAAAATTACGCTAAAAAGTAAAGTTTCTAGCGATAAGATTATCATCTAAACCAGTAACATTATCATCAATTTTAAAAATCCAACTTTAATATTCTAACATGTAGTAAGCAAGCACCAAGAAACCGATTCTAACTGCAAGGGCTACTAAATCCTTAAAAATGAAAAGGAATTGCTCTGTGATAATAGAAAGAAAAAATAATGAAATGAACTTTTACGTGGTAATTGAAAGATAATAATAACAACAAAAATGATACCAATATAATGTAAAGGAACTACCATTAATAAAAAAAAAACAGCTAATAATGAAAATGAACTGCTATTAGGAACCACTAGGCGTTAGTGGAATTTTTTTTTTAAGGGATGAAATATATGATTTTTTTTAGTAAATGAAATATATGATTTTGAAATTGCTTCAAAATGGATGTATTTTGGATTTAAATAAAATCTAATATATGATTTTGAAATTGTTTCAAAAACAGATACATTTTGGTTTTAAATAAAATAAAATAAAATATAGGGATAAATATATTTTTGATCCCTATAAATATGTCAACTTTTTCGTTTTAGCCTCTCTAAAAAAAAATTTCAACTTTTAGTCCCTCAAAAATATTTCATCTTCACTTTTGGTCCCTCCTTTAAAGTAAACTCATATGTAGAAATCATATTTTTGAATAAAAGTTTGCAAAAAAATTCATAATATTATAAGAATCTGTCCCAAAGTAATTTTTTATTTTAACAAAACATGAATATGAATTTTTATATTTTTTTTACGGGTAAAAATTCATATTTAATTTTTGTTTTGTAAAAAAATTCAAAAAAAAATGGAATTTTTTACAATATTCTACATATTTATGCACAATTTCATTAAAAAATACAAAATTTAACTTAAAAATAGGGACCAAAAGTAGTGATTAAAAATTTTATAGGGATTAAAAGTTGAAGGAAAACTTTAGGGAGACTAAAACGAAAAGTTGGTATATTTATAGGGGCTAAAAACATATTTAACTCTAAAATTTATATTTATTTTTTTTAAAGAATCAAATATATGGTTTTGAAATTGATTCAAAAAAATAATATATTTTGGATTTAAATAAAATCAAATATATGATTTTTAAATTGCTTGAAAAAGGGATATATTTTGGATTTAAATAAAATCAAATATATGGTTTTGAAATTGTTTCGAAAAATTATATATTTTGGGTTTAAATAAAATCAAATAAATGGTTTTGTTCCTTCAAAAAAATATATATTGTTTTGAAATTGTTTCAAAAAGTTATATTTTGGGTTATAATAAAATAAAATATATGGTTATGAAATTATTTAGAAAAATAATAAAATCAAATATATGGTTTTGAAATTGTTTTAGAAAAATTATATATTTTATATTTAAATAAAATCAAATATATGATTTTGAAATTGTTTAGAAAAAGGTCATATTTTGGATATAAATAAAATCAAATATATGGTTTTGAAATTGTTTGATATATTTTGAATTTAAATTAAATCAAATACATAGTTTTTTTAAGGAGTCAAATATATGGTTTTGGAATTGCTTAAAAAGGGATATATTTTGGATTTAAATAAAATTAAATATATGGTTTTGAAATTGTTTCAAAAGGTATATATTTTATTTAAAAATATCTCGGAGGCAGGCATAAGTGAGTCTATAAATACAACTTAAGGTGCTCGCAAACATACTTTTATTAAAATTGACCTTAAGACCCGAAATATTCTCAAACAAGAGCAACACTGCTCGCATAGTACGCACATGCTGCCAACTCTTTTCACCAATAACGAGGGTGTCATCGGCAAACTGCAAGTGAGTCAAACGAAGGTCACCAACTTGCCCAACTCTATACCCACTGAACATTTGCGCCCCCACAACAGCCTTCATAAGCACATTAAATCCTTCGGCAACCAATAAAAAAAAGGAATGGTGACAAAGGATCGCTCTGACAAAGACCCCGCTCAATAGGAAACTCTTTCGTTGGACTACCATTCACTAACACTGACGTTGTTGCTGTACCGACACATTCGAAAATCCACTTCTGCCAAATAGTTGGAAAATTCATACTAGCCATAACTGAGTCCAGATACCTTAAATCAACTGAATCATACGCTTTTTCGAAGTCAACTTTAAACAAGAGCAGCTCCTTATTCAATCGTCTAGCTTCATCAACCGCCTCATTCGCAATTAAAATTCCATCTAAAATTTGCTTCCCTTTAATAAAAGCTGATTGAGACTCAGAGACCACACTACCCCCAACTGATCGAAGCCTATTAGCAAGAACTTTAGCTAGAACCTTGTACAAACAACCAACCAAAGAGATAGGCCGGAAATCATTAAGCCTTCGCGGACTATTCACCTTAAGGATTAAGTGAATGAAAGTAGAGTTTTTATATTTAAATTTATACTTATCTATTTGTTACATGTGTTAATGGGTGTTTTCTTTATATATATAGTATAGATATGATGAATGATGAGTTCGGAAAGAAGAAAACTAAAAGAAGCAATGACGATGTGCCTAATCCTGATGGTGGAAATGGAATAGATTCAGCTGTGACAAAAAATTCTGATCAAATTGAAAAGGCAACAAGAAAAAGGAAGGATAAGAATGAAGATGATGTTGAGGAAGAGAATGAATATGATCATGAAAATGATGGTCCAACAGCGCCGAAGAAGCCTCGATTTCTTTGGTCCAAAGACTTACACCACAAGTTTCTTGTCGCAGTTAATCAATTTGGCGTTGACAGTACGTTCTTCCTTTGTTTTCAATGTGCAAAAACAACTGTCCTTGTATCTTTTATTAATTGCTATATTCGTCTTTATTTTTTCTCATACGTTCTTCCCTCCATTTTAAATATGCAAAAACAACTATACTCGTATCTTTTATCCATTGCTATATTCGTCTTCTTCTTTATTTTTATTTTTTTATCAAAGATGTTTGAGTAGGTTATAGCTATCCAATGTTGAAATTCATATTATGATATGAAAACGAAATTTATATTTTGTATTATTTGAAGATTTCCTCAAATACTCTTGCTATGACGTTTTCCATCACTGAACGGTGTTTCTCATTGTAGTTGTTATTTTGTTTGCAGAGGCTAAGCCAAAAAAGATTCTTAATTTGATGAATGCTGAAAATCTTACAAAGGAACATGTGGCCAGCCATCTCCAGGTATTTTTTTTTTATCTCTTATGAAGACAACACTAACACAAACACGGATGAAAGACATGACAGTGACATATGATACTGCTACTGATTTACAAATTTATAGTAATTAAATTAAAAGTTAAATTAATTTCATGCATCAGTGTCATACACTAGACACACCTTCAATCTAAAGCGTTTCTGCTACGTAGATTACATTTTACAAACACTTTAATTTAGGAAAACTAACTTGGTTTTTTTGTTTTTTTTTTTTAAAATCTGCAGAAATATAGAAAAAAGCTGAAAAGTATTAGTTTTGGGGAAAACCAAAAAGCTAATATGGTGGCAAATTTAGTTAGTGGTTCTCTTACTCCTGGTAATGTCAATATCCATGGACTGGCTAACTCCACAAATGACCAGCTTACATTTCAACCGGCCATAGCTTGCGCCAAACCGAACCATGTTCAAAGAATGCCAATTTCTTATGCAGCATCTCAGCATATACAGTTTTCTTTCTCTTTGCATGAAAAAATGTGCAATGACATTTGGTCAAGCATGCAATTACCTGAAACAAATTCTTACATTCGACAAGGTGATGTTTTTAACAGTACTAGCAATGTGACATTTCAAGGATGGAATAATAACCATAATAATCATGATCGAAATTACAATTCTTCTCATCTGATTGGTAGTTCAATAGGCTCTTCTACGATTCCTGTTGTGAATCTTGAACCAGAAGGAAACTTGGACCACAAGGATGATCATATTATGGAGTTAACAGAAGGGCTGCCATCGAAACAGGTAATAAAATTTATGCAATGTGTTGAAGTTCTTATCTGAGTTTTTTTTATCTATCGTTGTTGCTTTGAGCATAATTAATTATGGTTAAAAATCACATGATGGCTTAAACTGGTTTTAAAGACTAAAGTTCTTATTACTTAACCTATTTGTGTATTTGTACTGTTGCTTCTGTTTATATCAATTTAGAGATGAGTTAAACTCATCTAAGCTCAACTAGATAAGAATGTAGCTCAAAACTTGACTCGAGTTCGATACGAGCCTATTTTTTCAACTCATTTTAAATTCACGAACAACTGAGTTCAACTCATTAGGTTTAACTCGTTTGCTTGAATCATATAATTCAAAGGCCAATTTTTTATACCCAAAAGAGTCAAAGATTTTTTATCTTTGAACTTTCGAATTATTATTTTTTGAAAGGGCATAGATTGAGTTAAAATAAAAGTTATTCAAGCTTTGGAATTATTAATTTTTGAAAAGGTAAAAATTGAATTAAAACATAAGTTATTTAAGCATCAGGTTTTTAAAGGATGGACACAACTACAAAGTGTATATCTGCATAATGGTGTGTATATATAATCGAGTCCCCATGAATCAAATTGGAAAAACAGTATATTGCTCAAGTTCTTCTCGTTTAGTTAACGAACTTAATTTTTAACTCAGATTCATCTTATTTGGTTCATAACAAAGTTTGACGAATTATTTATCAAATCGAGTTCCAATATAAATTCGAGTTGGCTCGGTTTATTGGTCCATAATTAAAGCATGCATATATCTCTAACGTGTTATTATACATTTTTCTCTATTGCTTGCTGATAAATATTTCCTTCTGATGCAGGAACAATTATATGCTAATAACTCCGGTGGGAAATCAAAGTCACAGCAAGATAATTTCTTTTCCAAGATGAAGAAGTACTTAAATTTTCTATGATTAGCTGATTACTAGGTGTTAATTGTTTGCTTTTGAAGTATTTTAGGTAAAATTGGATCCATTGTCTTTATCTTGTTTAGCTACAATTTTGTTTTCTTACCACCCTCGTGGATACTTCTACGAACTATATAAGTTTGATTTCGCCTGTGTTTATTCTAAGTATTCTCTTTGTAAATGATTGCGAATCTCTTTCAAATGAGAGTTGATTTCTTGGTGACATATGCACAAACAACATATGATGTAAACTTACATTTTGTTGAATTTGCCAACTAAAATGCAGGACATTTTAACTAAACCTGAGAAAAACCCGGTAACACATTTTTAACCGAGTATTGTTAGTATTATGCAGAACCCTCGACCTCTTTATCACTCTACTCCTTAATCACTGCTTATAACATAATTGAAAACACGATGATCGCAACGAACTAACCTGGCATATAACTAAGTAGAGTACATCTAGAGTCCCTTTATATGCCGGTGTAGTGCACTTGATATTTTTAATTTCTAGAAAAAAACATTTAAAAAAATGTATTGAAAACCGAAAATATAGTATTGAATCTAGAAGCAAACAAAAAATGTAAGCATGAATTACGGTGTTAGTTTGAAAAGATGGATAAATGTGATGGTAAGGAACTCCAGCAGCTTGCGCTTGAAGTCTTGTTTGAAAATAAATACAACATTGGATGAATTTAAAGAATTGATTGATTTTGTCTTCCAAAAACACGTAACGGTGTAAATTGTTACATGTTCGCCTTTCTTTCATTATAATTAGTCATTGATATATATGTATATAAGAGCAACTATAATTAGTCATTGATTGATTGATTGGGGAAGGCAGAGTACCAGTGGATTAACAATGTTGACGGAAATGAAAGTGGCGTTGGCTGCAGATAAAGCACGTATTACTATCGATAGCTGCGCGTCAAAATTGGAATGTCCTTGCAACAACATTCCTTCACGTTGATGGGTTGGCTACACATTTTCAACAAAATTTTACTATCCTAGCATAGATCATATCTATATTCAAACTATTGATTTTTTGGTCGTTCTTGATAGTTGCTTAAAAAAATTCTTTCTTGAACAGTACACAAATGAGGCAGCCATTTGATCTTCAAATATAACAAGTTGAATTAGAGCAGTACCTTCCTTCAGATAAGCTTTTGGTTGTGGGAAAGAAATTCAAGTAACATGATGCTATTTTAAACTAATCATAGAAAATACTAGAATTTTTACAAATACATCTCATACAATTCATTTTTGTAAAATAGGCCTAATTAATTTGTTAGTCATGTGACAAAAGCATTAAGCCAATTGAAAACCATGTTTCAGCTCCCAAAAATATGGTACACTGATGAAAATAATATTTACTTTGTAGAGCCAGAGATTTATCTCATAAATGCCAAGTTGAAAATTGCATCCAAGGAGTGGTTAACATGCATCCAAAGGATCAGACCAACAAAACTATTCAAACTGAGGTAATGGTAAAGGAGGGAAAAACATAAAAGCAGAGCCAAAAGCAAGGTAATAGATTTATAAGAAAAAAACTTGTCTTTAACAAATATCTCAAAAACTGTTTTCAGACACAATCTTTACACGTTCAATAATCAAGAGGTGGCAAATTCAGTTTAGATAATATACAACTATTTTTGAGTTCTCATATAGAAAAAAGAATTGAGTAACAAGTTATAGTCCATTTTCTTTCGGATTCAAATCCGCAATTTTTCACTTGTTCTTCGTACGTTTTCTCTCTTAAAAGTACATTAATATAAAAATACTTGTCCACAAATCATACCTTACCGGTAAAAATGCAGAATTGTTAGGTCGAACGTCGTGACCATTGTTTGAACATCAATCCCTTCACTGGTGAGTTTTATGGTTACTTAACATTTTGTCTATTTAAAAAAATATATATATCTATACCAATTTCTTGTCTACCTCAAAAATTATTTTCTCCTTTTTTTTTTACTCTAAATAATGTTGGGTTATTTCCCCTCAAAAAAAGAATATTAGGTTATTTTTCTGCTAAAAGAAAATTGGTTATTTCCATCAAAAAATTAAGGTTATTTGTCGAGTAATGTTTAAAGTGTTATTCTTCGTAATTGCATATCATGATACATTGATTTACTTAAAAGATATGATATTAATATTATTGGGTTCAGATATTTCACATTAGAAGCAGAATTTTAGTACAAACGAACAATCGTTTTGTTACTCAGACAGGAAACACAGAAAGATCTACCCTTCAATATGTTAAAGGCAGGAATGAAAAGAGATATAATATGATATTATACATCATGACACTTAACAAATGGAACTAAAGGAACAGATACTTCCAACAAGTGATTGCTCATCCAACCCGCTTAAAATGCAGAATCTTACCGGAAGCTCCGGTAGGGTATTTTGACAGTTTTTAGCATATAAGGGGAGAGAAGAGCAACCAACCTTCCAACATTCTTGCTAGCCCATAGCATACTTCTGAGTCCAGCTCCGAGCAGTGGTCTCATACTTGGACCTGTCTGTCTTGTACATATGAGCTATTTCAGGCACTAACGGATCATCTGGGTTTGGATCCGTCAACAGGGAACAAATGGATAACAGCACCTGAAATAACCAAACACAAACCTTTCCCACCCACTTAAGAAACAGCAATAATAATAAATCAACAGAGAATAAGTAACCATGCATTGCAATGATAAAAGAATGACACACTACGGGGAGTGGAATTTATAGCGACAACTTTAGTATTGTGACGGTACAACCAATTGTATCACATCAACAAAACCTTTTTAAAATTTATTTGAATTCATCGTAAATGCATAACTGGAAAGACCTTACAAGTAAACTGGCAGCTATCTTGAGATATTTCAAAGCATACTTATCAATCAATAATCCAGATTAGGCCGAATGAACATCATCAACACACATATCACAAGATGCTTAAAAAATGTTTAGCATTTGCAACTTGTCCTTTACATATATATTTTCCTTTGTAAACTAATAAAGTCCAACTTCAGGACTGTGAAGGTCCGACCAATTGCACACATCGCCAATAATCTTTTTGAAATTGGTTTGAATTCATCATAAATGCAAAACTGGTTACAAGTAAACTAGTAGCTAGCTATCTTGAGATATTTCAAAGCATATTTATCAATCAGTAATGCTGATTATGCGGAGTAAACATCATCAACATTCATATCATAAGATGCTCAAAAAATGTTTAGCATTTGCAACTTGTTATTTACAATGTTTAACATATGTAGTTTCCTTTGTAACCATAATAAATCCAAAGTGACCAGACTCACTACCAAAACACACACATATCCTAGAGTTGCAAAAATGTATTTATCATTGTTTGTTGTACTGCAAAATTTATTTTTAACACAAATGGTGTATTTTAAAGATTTGAGTTAACGAGTTAAGCAATGGCAGAACCTTAGATATTGTCAAAGCGGGGCTCCACTGCTCCTTCAAGATATCAAGACAGATGCTACCATTGCTGTTGATATTTGGGTGGAAAACTTTGGTCCTAAATGCAACCTGCAAGAGAAAAAAGGTTAAAAACTGAACAAATTGTGCTTTGCATGATTTAGAAGTCACAACTAGCCATATCAAAGCTTGTATTTGGAAAAGCTCTCACAATTTCTCCCCAGCCAGGAAATAGAGGAGGTTAAGTATGATAAAGGCTTAAAAACAACTATTTTATGAATACACAAATCTGATATGAATCCTGATATATCAAGCAAAACAAAGTCCAATACCTTGGGTGGCTTGAATGGATAATCAGGAGGAAAATGAATGGTAACTAGAAAAACTCCTCCGGCATAAGGGCTATCAGGGGGACCCATTATAGTTGCTTGCCAATGAAACATGTCTTCTGCTACAGGGCCTGTGAAGGTGGTGGATAAACACACAAGAAAAAAACAAACTTTGCATCAGAAAATATTGTAAAAATGTTTAACAGACTTCAAATAATATGCACTGACTCAACACAATTTGCATCTGCTTGTTTGATAAATACATTTTTGCAACTCAATAAGCATAATAATTGCAAGCATTAGAAAGATAAAATCAGCTTTATCTTAAAGCAAGAGTTATCTTACAAGACATGCATCTAATTGGACTTCACAACCACAGAAAGATATAACTGAATTAGCTTCTATAATCCATGATAATTCTTAATAGAACACAAAAGAGGGTTAACGTTTGAAGTTGAAAAACAGGTTTTCAGCTCAAGGTTGTGTTTGATTAGTTCTACGCTGACACAAATTGATTTTGAATGAATTGATTGCGTAAAATTGATTGAGACAAAAAGTGAGTTGAATATAAAGTGATTTATGATTGAAGTTTGAACATATCCATGAAAAAGTGGATTGAATAATAAATTCAAAACTAAAATCAATCGTAGAAGTCAAAATCTACAAATTCTAGCTTCAGGTTAGAATCTGTGTGTTTGGTTATGTGGCGTTACAAATTGATTATGGCCGAAAGTGAGTTTGATGTATAGTGATTTATGTTTAGTTATACAGTCATATATAGGTGAGTTGAAAAATAATTTCAAGGCTAAATTCAATTGTAGAAGTCAAAACCTAAAAATTTAAGCTTCAAATTAGAATAAATTTTTGAGGCAAAATCAATTCTGCGTGAAAACATCCAAACATGTCAAAATCAATTTCCAACCTATGAAATCAATTTTGCATCCTCCAAAAGTGAAATCAAACATATACTTAATTCTAGAAACAAAATCAATTCTATTCGAGAACCATCAAACATAAGATCAATTTTACACCTCTACAAACAAATTTTGCTGCTGAAAAGTGAATCCAATCAAACTAAGCTTTTTCTAAAACGAATTGAAATTTCAGACAAAAAAATCAAACCTTTAACAATATTAACAAAAAACAATAAACTTATAAATCGTTGCTTATCATTCATAAAGCATCACAGATCCTAAACAAACTAGCCACACAAAACGAAATCGAGAAAAACATAACAAACCCATGAAACAGATGGAAAAACGATAAAGACCCATATAGATAAAAGTGCAAAATTCATAGATCCAATCATGGGGGGTGTTTGAAGCAGAAAATGGGGTTTGAGGGGAAAAAAATTACCAGCGCTGCAAGAGGTTGGGGGATCTTTCTGAAGGTCTTTGAGTTCCTTGAGGATCCGTTTGGAGGCCATGGAATTGGAATTTCCCTTCGAAGTTTTTCGATCTAAACAGTAAAAAAGTTGAAGAGAGAGGGAAAGGAGACCTGCCTCTTCAACCAAACAAGAAAAGGGAAAGAAAAAACCAATCAGTGGTGGTAGTGGTGCTATATAAGAAAAGAAAAAGATATTCATTAAAAAATGCTTTGATTAAATTAATTAATATTTCATAATGTTTTTCAGCTAATCCATATTTTTTTGGGTATTTAAGGGCTGTTTGTTATAATTTTTTAACAAAGAAAGTTTTTAAGGAAAACTTTAAATGAAAAATCCGTTTGAATAGAGTTTATCTTAAAATGTTATTTTAAGTATTTCATCATTTGGTTATAATTATTTTTGGATACTAAAGTTTTGAAAAAATCTCTAAAAAAAACGAATTTTAAATAGTTTTTCATAAAAATTATTTTTGAAAGATGTTGTAGTTAGTGAATGTCAAAATCTCTTTTTTAACTTATATCAAATGAGTTTGAAATAATTTTTACTACTTTTGAGTAAATTTCAAAAAAAAATCAATTTTTAAAAATACAAAGAAAAATCCATTTTTTTTAAATCTAAAACAAATGGGCCCTAGTTCAATAGGCCTAAACCCAAAAAAGAACTATGTAGAAATTAAGACAGTGATCGACATACCTTTAAAATCATCGATAATATAATGAGTTATCTGAGTAATTGAATGATTGATGAACTTTTTTTTTAATTCACTGATCACATGATTTTAGTTTTTTGGTTGTTGATTTTAGGATTATTTCTACGTCATTATCATATTTCATAGTAACGAGAATATTCACACATTTATTAGTTTCTGGATAAACATGGGTCATTTTTAATCTCTCACTCCATAGCAAGCAAATATTTAGTTGTATTTATGAGGGTCCAATTGCACTACCCCTTGTACCAATCTTATGTTTCGTTTGTAAACATGTGAGAATACTCAGGTGACTTTGAGTTTTGGTAACTTTAGTTATTTAAATGTATTTAATTAATTTATGAATGATTAAAATAAATTATTTTAATGAGAAAAAATAATTGGTCAAAAGAGAGACGGAAACAACATCACTAAATTCAAATGACAAAAATGAAACCTCATACCCACCTACTTGAATGAACCTTTGCCTTAACATTGATATGATCATTATTGATACTATTAAAATTAAGGGTTAATAGGCATTTATCCCCTTGTAATATAGACCACTTTTGATTTTTCCTCTGTAAAGTTTTTTTGTCATATTTAGTCCTTGTAAAAAAAAATTGTTTTAGAATACCCGCTTAGGCCAGCTGACTGTGCATTTTCATTGATGTGGCATGCTGCGTCACCTTTTTCTGATAATGTGGCACGCTGACTGTATAATTAATTTTATTTTTTATTAGGTACACGTGGCATTTGTGTTTTTTTAATAAAAAAAAAATCTTAAAAAAAATAAAAAATAATGAAAAAATCCGATTTTTTAAAAAAAAAAATCTGAAAAAATTAATAAAATTTTAAAAAAATCTGGTAAAATGAAAAATAATTAAAAAATTAATAAAAATTAAAATTAAAAAAAATATCTTGAAATATTTAAAAAAATTGTGGAAAAGATTCATATATGTTAAAATTTTCGATTTTTTTTTCCAGAATATCATATTTAAAAACTTAAAAAGATTAATCGTTTTTAAAAAAATGAAATTTTTGAAATTTATTTGGAAAATATTAAAATAAAACTTCTTACTTTTGAAGAAAAAATATGAATTTTTTCCAGATTTTTTAAATTTTTCCATTATTGAAAAATTTTTGGAAATATGATTTTTTTTTCTAAATATATTAATTTTTAGAAAACTTCGATATATATTAATCTTTTTCGGATTTTTTTTTAATTTTAATTAATTTTTTCCGAATATTTTCATCATTTTTCATTTTACCATGTTTTTTTATTTTTATTAATTTTTCCAGAATTTCTAAATTTTTTCAATTCTTTTTATTTTTATTAATTTTTCTAGAATTTTTTAAGATTTTTTTTTGTTTTTAATTTTTTTTTAAGAATTTTTTAAAAAAATCACAAGTGTCACGTGTACCCAATAAAAAATTAAAAATAAAATTAATTATACAGTCAGTGTGCCACGTCATGAGAAAAAAGGTGACGCAGTATGCCACATCAGCGAAAATGCACAGTCAATTGGCCTAGGGAGGTATTCTAAAACAAAAAAAATTTACAGGGAAAAAATCAAAAATGACCTATATTACAGAAAGGCAAAGGTCTATTAACCCTAAAATTAATCTCATCTTCAATTGCATGGTTGTAAGCACTCATGAATTCGGTCACTTTGGCACGCACCAAGGCACACCATATATTTTTAGTGGCAAGTTAAACTGAGAATTTATTTTAAAAAATGAAAACATAAAATGTTTTCACAAAGTAAATGGGTCTAAGTTGTTATCTTTTGATATTTTTTAAAAAGAGTTGAACGTAGTGAAATGATTGTCTCCGGTCATATAAGAGTCCACTATATACATGAGACTTTGAAATTACAAAAAAATAAAAATAACGTGGGTTTAAGGTGGAGATTTCTCAATGGATGAAAATATGAGGGAAAAAACAAGTGAAGATCCATTGCCCTAGAGTCATTACTCGTCCAATATTCTTCAAAAGTGTACTTTGGTATGGATCGGTACTCCAAGCAAGGTCGGACTCATCAACCAAGTTAAGATTTTAGGTCTTAAAATGGGTGGCCAAAAAAGATGTCAAAAATATAAAATATATATATATATATATATATATATATATATATATATATATAGAGAGAGAGAGAGAGAGAGATGATAAAGTATTTGTAGATTTTTCTCAAAAAAGATGTCAAAAATATTCAATATATATATATATATATATATAGAGATGATAAAGTATTTGTAGATTTTTCTCAACTCAGTTGATCAAGACTCAACAAAACTAGGTTCAAACCTTAAACTCAACAAAACTTAATTTTTCAAATGTTTTTTTTTTTGTTACAATTTTTTTGTTACAATTTTTCAAATGTTAATTTACAACTAGCGTTATGTTAATTTTTATTTTAAAATACTTCAAAATAAATTTATTTTAGGTTTCTTAACATGTGTGCATCTAACTCCAACTCAGTCTAATTGACACTATGGTTTTGCAAGAGAAATAACTTAATCATGATAACTATTAAATTTCTTTTGAAGATTTTGTATTTCTATTTTTTTAAAAGTAGAGTTTAATAAGTTTTTGTTCCCTATAAATATATCACATTTTATTTTTAATTTCTCTAAAAATTTCTTCAAAGAATGATTCTTCAAATGTTTTTAGCTAATAATTTTGGTCACTGTTTTGAAGTCAACTCATGCATATTCTCGAAACATGAATGATTTATCCCGGTCATGTTGAAGACATTAAAAGAACTTCTCTTACAAAATTTTCATTTTTTTTAAAGGGATGAAATAAATATGAATGTTCAAGCTATTGGAAGTTTCCATATTCATATTTAATTCATCTTTTATTAAAATATTATAAAATTTTGAGGAGAAAATTCTTACAATATTATAAATACGTCTCCGTAAAATATTAAAATAAACATGAAAGGTACACATGATTAGATTTAAAAACAAGAACAAAAAATGCTGGTGGAAAACATCTATAGGATCATTGTTTGGAGGAAAAAAAATGAGCTAAAAATAAAATATGATATATTTTCGAGGATTAAAAACTTATTCAACAAAAAAAAATTGTATCACCGCATTTTTCAAAATGTGTATCTGAATAGAGATGCTTTTTAAATGGGTTATCTCAACACATGAATTAAGAAATGTACTTATTGTGTCCTTCTAATAGTGTTTAGCCCAAAAACAATAAGAAACCCAACTCTTATATTACACATTTAAATTCCATACACTCATTTAACACTTTATTTTATCTCTATTTCTCTATTCCTAACACATCATCAATTATCATATTTATCACACATTCACACTATTCTTTCTAAGGTGTAGATGAATTTTTAGTGTCATGTCAATTTATCCTAAGAAATTTTAGCTAAAAATACCGACCCAATTAATAAACCTTTGTAGGGTGTTGTTGTATTGAGGAGATTAGATTCATAATCTTAAATTGTAAAGCGAAAAACAAGCTATGCGTAAAAGTGAGACCTACTTCAAGATCTCCAAAAAGTGAAAACATGGGATTATGGGTTTGGAATGCTCTAATAAATGTTTATTATTTTGAATTTGTTAAATTCTTTTAAACTTGTTTATTTTACGTATCATTTTTTTGTTGACACTTTTATGTATCATTTTAAAACACGTATTAATGTCCTTTGTTAATGTATAGCATTATGGTTAAGTTTGGGTGAAGATCTAAACTAATCCAATTATATGGTTTGATCAAAGGCCTGCTGGGATTATGACGATTTACAACATTATATTTTTTAATAGACTAATTTGAAGTAATTAACAATGACAATTTTCTTTTTGGACCAAGAGAAGGACATTGTTCATAAAATGAACTTACGTATATCACAAACTACATATATATACTCGTAAAATGAATTGCATTTGATCCATGTCAAGGAAGAAAAAAAACAGATACAACATATTTGTCAAGATATATCACATGTCAAGATCTTGTATCCTTCTCTTAGCCACTGACCATGGGCATATATATTTCACCTTTTGATTCTCAAGGTAGTCTTGGTCCCTAGGCTCTCCTTTTACCGTAGTTTCAAAAGAGAATGATAAATGACACCTTAAAAAGGTAACATTGTTTAATTGTCTACCGGATTATTTCCTTTTCTCAATTCTCTCATGGGAGGGGGACATCTTTGTTCCTTGACAAATCCAAGATGCATACCCACCACGTTATGTTTTTTTATTAAAACAAAGTGAAGAACTATAATATTTTCTCAATTTTTTTTTTGTAGATTGATGAAAGGAAACAAAAGCTAACAATACATCCTCAAGAATGAGACTCCCAAAGTCACTATCATTTTCCAGAGGGATTGAGTGATTGATCCTTTCAACAATCACATTAGATCTAATACTAAATAATAGTTTGATATTGTACACAACCTACTGACTTATGTACATCCTAAATTCCCAATACACATTTGGGAGAACCAAAGCAGCAAGTTGAACTGCTGAATACGAGACCCTTTTCCTTTTCCAAGCAAATAACATGTTTCATCATTTTATTCTTCCTTCACCTCTTAACAGAGAAAAAAAGAAGTAACAAAAAAATAATTTAGATATCCAATATGATCACAAAACCTTCATTTCTGAATTGCACAATGAACATCAATCCGCCAAATCCATATCCAGATTTTTATAATAACACATCCCCAACTCATCGTATTTTGATCCTAAATCAATCATAAACAAATCAATCAACAACTTAAATTAGAATAGTAGGTCATTTGATGAAAAATATACAAGTAAACACACACACACACACACACATATATATATATAAAAGGTCATCCAAAACAAATGGTAATAAACCAAGCAAATTTCAAAGCCATTAGGTAAAATGTAGTGTATGTTTGAATTGGTGGTTTGATTTTGTCAAGCTCTGAAGTGTATCTTTTACTAAAAATTATGCGACTCGTTGTGATTTTGTCAATATTGTAAATCCAAACATGCATGTGGTACTTTTTATGTTTTGTTTCTACTCGAAAGTTTATACAATGAATTTGGATGGGTGTAGTCGGCATAATGGGACCACCCAATCAAGATTAAATAGTTGAAATCTTAAAATAATTTTTGATTTTTTTAATATAAAATTTCAAGGTTGAAATTTGGATAGTATAATCTAGCAACAAAGAACTTACTTTTTACGAAACCTTTTGAAAAATGGTTTAATAAAAGTTTCATAGAAAAATATGAAGATGAAATGCTAAACAAATGGAATAACATGAATGAAGATTATTATTAACTAAACATATAACATTATTATAAGACTAATAATGGAGTAATTTAGAAGGTGGATACTAGATAGAATAGTTATGGCGTTACCATTACCATTTGAATACAGTGAAGGAACATGGAGGCATGTCACCATTTTGAATTTGTCTCAAAGTAACATCACCACAAACAACAGTAACACCAATCATCATCGATTTCCAACCTTGAACCCTAACACTCGTTCTTGTTTTCACCTCAACACTAGGCACCAAAGCTTTACTACTAAAAGCACTTTTCAACTTCCTCCTTTGTTTCTCATTCAACTCCTCATGTCTAACCTTCGTTTCAGCCTTCACCGTTGTCTTATTCTTCACCTTCACATCAAATGCAGCCACCTTCGTCGACCCTAAATTCAAATCACCATTATCTGCCCATATCTGAACACTAATTTGTTCAAAATGCCACACCATTTTTGCATTACGGTTCTTCACTTCCACCATTGTCATCGTGTTTGCGTCGAGATATGCACCGTCGGATTTTGTGGTTATGTTGAAACTTGGAACACGGAAGGAACCAAGGTGGAATTCCGGGATGGAAGGTTGGTAGAGAATGTAGATGATTGCGGCGGCGAGGATGAAGAGGAAGAGGAGTATGAGGAAGATGATGCAGAAAGTGCAACAACATAAGCGACAATAATTACGTTTCTTGGGTTTTGGTCGGAAAGAGGGTGGGAGAGAAGGGTTTCGTGTTGGAAGCGGTTTTTGTTGGATGTTTGGGTCTCTGTAACCAGGTGGTTTTTGTAGTATTATTGGTTTTTGTTCGGGTGATGGTTGCATTGTGATTTTGTGTGCTAATGATGATTTATGAGGTTGATTTGATAAGATTAATGAGATTGATATATTGATTAATCACAATGTTGAAGAGAATGAAAGAAATTGTTGAATGTGGGTGATTTTAGATCTAAATCTTGGATTGGATGGGATGGGAAGAAAAAGAAAAGATGAGGGTTGTTTGTTGCATGAGGGATAAGAGAAGAGAGAATGGAACGTACAAAGTCTTTGGTCACGAGAGGGGGACGAGGAGCAGGAAGAGGACAAATTTGTTTTGAGTGTCCAGAGACAAAATGCAACAAAATACAATAATTATTAAATACATTTTATTTTTTTAGGGGATTTTTAGTTGTTAAATACATTTTTATCCTCTCTATTTTGTTGTCTCAACTATTTTTTTACTTACTCTTTTCGGTTTTAATTCACTAATTTTATTGTTTAATAAAAACAAATTCTTTAATTTAATTTTGTAATACCTAACTCAATTGGCATATTTGCTGGGCTGTACATCTTCTCCCAGATTCAAATTCAACAAAACAACAGTGAGTCCTATGTTCACATTTTTCTATCTTTTTAACAGTGTTTTTCATAAATATTTCAGTTCCAATATTCGTTAAATATTACTCGTTAAGCATGAGGTAGGGACTCAATTCCTATCTTTTGCATATTAAAAAAAAAAACCGATTGAGAGGAGTAATTCACATTGTGTACCTTATAGGTTTTTTTGATAGAGATAAGTCACACCGTTAACTGAGGATAGAACTTTGTACTGATATCACTATAACTCAATTTATTTTTTCTATTTAGTATAAGTGTTTTGGTTAAATATATTTTGGATCCCTGTAAATATGTCAAATTTTTGTTTTAGTTCCTCTAAAAAATTTCTTTAACTTTTAGTCCTCAAAAACTTTTCATCTTCACTTTTGGTCTCTCCTTTAAAGTAAACTCACATGTATAATTCATATTTTTTAATAAAATTTTACAAAAACATTCGGAATATTATAAGAATCTCTCCAAAAAAAAATTAGAATTTTTTAACAAAACATGAATTTATATATTTTTTACAGTTAAAAATTCATATTTAATTTATGATTTGTTAAAAAATTCAAATTTTTTTGGGAAAGGCTTTTACAATATTCTACACATTTCTGCACAATTTCATTAAAAAATATATAAAATAACTTTAAAATAGGGACCAAAAGTAGTGATTGAAAATTTTACAGGGACTAAAAAGTTGAAAGAAAATTTTAGAGAGACTAAAACGAAAAGTTAACATATTTATAGGGACCAAAAACATATTTAACCCATAAGTTTTTATTTTTTTTTAACTATTCAATTTTTAAATTACATTTTATATGGATAAATACATAATTATTCTTCTTATTATATCTGGTTTCTAACACAACTAATATTCTGAATAATAGTTTTTTATTTTTGACAAATTCAAAAAAATGATTTTAACCAACAAGATAATAATATTCTGCAATTTATCAAGAACTAAATTGAGACATATATCTTAAAAGTAAATATGGGACTAAATTTAAAAGAATATTTAACTTTTTTTTAAAATGAATAAAACGACAGCGTTTTGGCAAAAACAAAAAACTTGGCGCAAGATTCTACGGCGAGTCTCTATTCTGAACTCTGATTCCACCAAAAAAAACCGCAAGTCTCAGACCACCGCCAACTGCCGTTGGCACTGCAGTGAGCCGCCGCAGCACAGGTTTGTTGCTTTGTTTCTAATTTATGATTTCTGAAGAGAATGTTTATTTGCTTCAATTCTAGAAAAGAAAAGTTCAAAGTAGTACAAGTTGAAAGCTGGTTTAACCTAGGATTCTAGTTCCTTTACAATTTTTTTTACTTTAATTCAATTAAAAGTGAAGACAATAAGGGTTTTTGAATTGATTTATTTTAGCTTATCTACTGCCATACGCACTTATGAGAAAGTTCCAGAAAAATTATGAAAAAAGGTTAATTAAGTGCTCATAGCATAAGTGCTTATCATGTAATTTCTTATGAAAACAGCTTATCATATAGTTATCTTTATTTTATTTTTTGTTATAAAAATACATTTACACATAAGAGCTTATATGATAAGCACTTATGCTGTAAGCGCTTAATTAAGCTGTTTATCTAATAGGGTCTAATAGGGTGTAAATATCAATTGCCTTAAAGTCATTATAGTTTATATCTGAGGCGCCAGTCTCTCTGCTGTCTTCTTTGCTTATACAAAATTGATATAAGTGAAATTGATTTGGTTCCGATTATGCAATATCTCACAGTTGTGTATTGATAACTTGGTTTTTGGAAGATTTTATTAAGATCTTTTTTTCTTTCTTTCTCTGAAGCAAAGAACAGAGAGATGGAGTATGTCAGCCCAGAAGGACTTCGCTCTGATGGTCGCCGACCCATGGAAGTACTGCTGTTTTCCCCCTTTTTTTCTTCAATTATTTTTCTTTCTGTATTTTAATTTCACATGTGTTCTTTCTCGTATCAAATTTACCTTACCATCTTTTCTCCTCTTTTTGCAATCCTAGATGCGACAAATTTACCTTACCATCTTTTCTCCTCTTTCTCGTATCAAATTTACCTTACCATCTTTTCTCCTCTTTTTGCAATCCTAGATGCGACAAATTCGAGCAGAGATTGGTGCTGTATCCAAAGCTGATGGGTAGATACTTTTATCTTTCTCAATTTATTTTTTATATTCAGTGGTATATTTATTCAAAGCATTTCACCATAAACTTCTTTTTCATTGTGAAACCAGCTCTGCTGTTTTCGAGATGGGTAATACCAAAGTGATTGCTGCTGTTTATGGCCCTAGAGAGGTACTTTACAACCATCTTACTTGCTTATCCATCATCACTCTTGTAAATTGAAGATTGATTCATATCTTTTCCAAGGGAATAATCAGCTTTGCTGCTTACAAAAGTTTTGAGCTTTAGATGATGTTGCCGTTTTTATAGTATCTTCTATATATTTCAGGTGCAAAATAGGAGCCAGCAAATGAGCGACAAGGCTCTGGTATCTTTCTTCTATTAAGTTATAAATAATACATTGGGTGTACTCTTAGTTTGTTTATATGCGTTGTACTGAAAATTTAATCACGTTTTTTCCTTTTTCCATGTCTAGGTTCGATGTGAATACAGCATGGCTAATTTTAGCACTGGTGATCGCATGAGGAAACCAAAGGGCGACAGGTTATTTCTTATTTACTTGTTTAATTTCCTAGTCTTTTTGCCTGATCTTGATACTTGATACTTAATTGGTATAGTATTGATGTACTGATAGGACGAGAGTGAGCGTAGCAATAATATGAGCACTCTTGGGAATAACTTGCAATTATGAATTAGACATTTCCTGTTCTGCTGGGATTTTTTGTAAGGCTTGGTTGTTGTTGTGATGAAATGTAAATGCTGTTTTGGTTGAAATTCTAAGTGAATAGGGTAGCATATTAAGAGAGGAAATGGTAGTAAGCCTGTTGATTGTCAACGTAAAGCCTTATTTGTCAAGGATCCAACTCCACAAAACCCTGGTAAACAAAGGGCTGCTAACCTTGCTTGTATGACGGGTTATTATGGTTTAGCAGCTTATCTTTCAGAAAAGTCTCTAGTTGAGAGGCTCAATACATGAGCTTAGCTGGAAATATTAACGGTTTATTGGAAACAGGCACGGCTGATCATTGAATTCTGAGAACCTTACCAGGGACCAGCTGATTTTGAAGGAACCTTTAGCAGAAACATGGCGAGGAGATTATCTGTTGGAATACACGAACCTTGTAGATAAGGTAGATTTTTGGGGAGTGGTATTGTTAGGATCTATCCTTATAGTTATTTAGTTAATAAGATAAGTTAACTAGTTAGAAGGGAAATAGATTAAATAAATAGTTAGTTAGTAGAGAAGTTAAGTAGTTTAAAGGGATAAGTATGTATAGGAGACATAAGGATGGGAGAGGGATCCAATACATGTGTTTGTTGTATTGTGAAAGGACAAAGGAGTTTTGTGAAAGTGAAACCATTAGAAGCGAGTCTCATCTCCTATTATCATTCTTAAAATAAAATGTGTTCATTTTTTTTTCTTTAATTTCTTTCTATCAATCTTCCATTTCTTTCCCTTTGTTCCTAACAAACTCGGTGCTTAATGTTTTATTTATACATAAATATTCCTTCATTTTGTTTGTCATTCAGAGTTTATTAGATTGGTTGTTCTTGCAATGTTTCATAACCCTTGGCATGGGACAGCCTCTTGTTTGTTTCTTATATATTTGATTGAAGCTTGCTCATGCTACAGGAGATCAACCGAAATTTCTCTGGTTATTCGACAAACCATGGAAGAATGCATATTGACACATTTAATGCCCCGTTCCCAGGTTCTATTACAGTCTCTGATCCTTATTTTTTTTTAATCATTGTAAATTGTTTATTTTCTTTTTGCATTGATTTGGCTATTTAATTTGCAGATAGATATTTATGTCCAAGTTCTCCAAGCAGATGGAGGTAATTCATGCCTGATATTGGGATCTTGTGATCCTTTTTCATCTTGTTAATTTATTTTATTTTTGTTCTTGTGCTCTTTTTAAAAAAATCTCCTGTTAATTGTTAGCAATATTTAAAACGGGTCTCTGAACTTTTATATAACTTTTGTTCGTAACATGCCTTTTGTAGGAACTAGGTCTGCTTGTATAAATGCTGCAACTTTGGCTCTAGCTGATGCTGGGATCCCTATGCTTGATCTTGTAACTTCCTGTAGTGCGGGATACCTCAATAGCACCCCTCTGCTTGGTATGTATATGTTTTACTGGAAATTTTAACTGGGTCTTTAACAAGGGTGCTTTGTCTTTTTTTGCAGTAATGAACTTTCAATTTAGTACTGCATGGTTTGTCATAATAATTGAAAGTTGCTGAATGAATATGGACAGATTTGAACTATGTAGAAGACAGTGCTGGGGGTCCTGATGTAACTGTAGGAATTCTGCCGAAGTTAGATAAAGTGACCCTTCTTCAGGTAAATTTTCTCCATATTTGTTTTGTAGTTAGGGAAGTAAATTAACTTGGAAAAAATGAGTTTATTTATGTTCGTAACCTGGTCCTAGGTTATGGATTGTGTAGTGTCTTGCTTAAATGTGAAAGTTTATTATGCCCTTACTGCAGGTATATACCTTTTTTATAGAGGCTTTAGGATCGTTAGGACCTATCTCTCTTTCAATTCTCTCTCTTGCTCTCTGTCATTGGCAATTAGCAGTCACATAAAGGCTGTCGGCATTTCCCGTCCGTCCTTCCAAAATTGTTGTCATCTTTAGACCTAGATTATTGCTTTGACTCCTATGAAGTGAGAACTGCACTATAGAGGAAAAAATAGGAGTTATGGTCCTGTTAGAAAGTCAAGGCATACTTTGTGATATTGTGTGTTATAACTCCATACTATACCCCTATGGAAGTGCATCCCTCATTTCTGGGGACCAAATACAAAGATTCCTCAGTTTTACTTTTTAAACTTCCTAGACCTCCATTTTGCTTTTGATGAACATTATTGATAGGGTGACTTGAACCTTTACTTTCCGGTGGTTGTTCTGAAGTTCTTTTGTTTAGCATCAGCTAATGCTCGGTCAAGTACATACTTCATTTTCCCTCGTCGACTCATTCTTAAGATTCTTGACACTTAATTTCGTGATTCCAGCAACATATTTTATTTTCTTAATTGCATATTTTTCATTAGCTCTCCGAATTTAGACCGATATTTTAAAATTGTACAATACACAACGCTGCTATAGTGGCCTCTATTGACTTCAGAGTGTGCACTTGTTATCGTAAAAGTTGATTAAGATTTGAGAACTTGAACATTTTAACAGAAATAGATCACTATAACATATTTTGTTGAAGGCAGTGCAGTTATTTTCTTCACCAGTTTCTTTCATTGTAATTTTCTCTTGCATACGAACTAGTTGCCGTGTTTCATAATTTAGAATGGAAAGCATATAGTTTGATTAAGCGGCGTTCAGTTGGGTGTGGCTTTTACTTCATTTTTGGATTAGGGGACATCGAGTTTTGTTTGCACTAATTTATTTTGCTATTTACTGTAGATGGATTCTAAACTACCAATTGATATATTGGAAAATGTTATGCAACTGGCTACGGAAGGATGCAAAGCAATTGCAAACTACATACGAGAAGTAAGATTCTGTCACATTCTTGTGATTGATATAGTAGTAAAAACATGGTTCATATTCATTTCATAGCTGACTTCCCAATTTCTTCATTGATTGACAGATTTTACTGGAGAACACAAAGCAACTTGAGTATCGAAGGGGTTCATAGTTTTATAGAAGTAATGTCTCCTTTTTGCTTGCATTCCATGTTGGTTTATTTCATGTTATACATATAACCTGATGCTATGGTGGTGGTTGCTGATGGTTGTATTTTTTTCTGAACTGCAGGTTCTTATTTTCAACAGTTATGCAGTTTTTCTTCAATTTTTTTTATTAGAGTTCTATTGTTGGCATACGGTACTGACTCAGGCAGGAAAAAGTAGAGGTGAACGTGCTTAAATGCTGTTGTCACCTAGTTTTCATGATACCATTGTTGTTGTCACCTAGTTTTCAAGATACCATTGAACCCATAACAACAATGTTTTGTTTCATTTAACCAAGCTTGAATTAGAATTTTGCCCCATCTTTCCTTTGATTTTATCGGGCTGTAGATATTTACAGTTCAAATTGTTGTTATGCCATAAAATTTCAATAGGTGTTTCATTTTGCTATCAACGAACATGATCGAAGCAGTTTTTGTGTTATGAGCTGTGTATTGAATGACTCTTTAGAGAGGAATTAACAACAAAACACATTATTCTTTGCAAACTCTCATTTTAAATTCACGTAGGTCCTCCTAAATCAAGCGGTCCCACTTAAATTCGGTGATATCAAAGTGTGTTAAAAAGAGTGTGCATGTAAATTCGGTGATATCAAAGTGTGTTAAAAAGAGTGTGCATGTAGCATAAATTACATGTATTTTTTTTTTTTTGGTAATGTTAACCGGTGCTCCGGGGCACTAGTTAAGAAGCAAATATAGTATGAATTGCATTGGAAATTGTGTTGTCAATCCCTTACAAAATCAATAAAGTGTTTTTTAATTTAAAACTTTCTCTTTATGGTTTTCTTAACTAGTGCCCCGAGGACACTGGTTAACATGACCATTTTTTTATTTGAGAGATTACATGTATATTTTTTTTGAGGGATTACATGTATATATTAGGTTGTATTTCATTTCATTATTTCTAGGTCTTATGTATATTTTAAAAATGTAGTTGTCTTGTTTATTCTTTAATTAATATTTTGTTTTGACATATCTTCACCTTAAATGTGTTATCAATTACACAGTTTCTTAAACTTCCATTAGCCAAGCAGTTGACTCTTTTATTAGTGAACACAAAATGTTAGTTCTAAAAACAAAACCACTTAGAATTAACTTAAATACAAATAACTTCAAAGAAAGTATATAGATAAATAAGCTAAAATGCCGTAAGTCTCCCTCTACCCTTCAAAAGTAACCACTTGACAAATTTCTCCAACATATAATTAAATTAAATAAGCTAAAATGCGATAAGCCTCCCTCCCTCCAAAAGTAACTAGAAGAGTCCGTTGCTTTCATAATTCTTTCTTTAAATTTAGTCAAATTAGTTTAAATTTCAAGAGAATGTACTGCGTTGCTCTCATAATTCTTTCTTTAATACCACTTGTCTAAGTGCTTAGGTTTTGTTTGTTTTTTTATGCCACTTGTTTTGTACGACAAAAAAAAAACTACCTGTGTTTTTTACTTGGTTGTTTGTTTTTTACGATCAGAAAAAACAAAATCGCTTGCGTCTTTCTATCTCCTGTGATAGCCATAGGTCCAAAATAATGCTCTACCGTTCTTTCTTTAACCACTCATTTAAATTTTAAATCTCATGTTCCAAACCAGCTTTGACGTCACAAGTCAAAACTCAACCTCTCAAACACTACCTACCAAACATTTTGGTTTTGCAACTTTTTTTGTTTTTGGAATTTATGTATACCAATATAATTATTAATTTATTACGTCAGGAATTTCACAAAATATCAAAAACATAGGCTTTTCTTTCTAGAACTAGAAGTAGTATTTGTAGCATGAAAAGAGAACAACAGAAAACCTGATACTCCTAGAAAGCACTATTATTTAATATTTTACTTGTGCTACAAGTAACTTAATGCTAAATAGCTAAATGCAACATAAATTCCGATAACATGAGCTTTTGTACAATTTCATCCTCTCAAAGACCACTTCTGTCCAGACCGAGACTGTCACTACAAAAACTTGATGGCACAATCGAGAGTTGAAGCCGCCCTGTCCATTCCTCTCCAGGCCTCAAGTTCACCGGTGTCTCTATTACTGCTGCATCTACACAAAGCATCTGTTTGTACTCCTCGTCACCAAAGTCCGTCATCGACTTTGATTTCTTCTCCCATGGATTCCACACCGCTGCAATTCAAGAAAAAACAGAGTTGTCACCAATGTCAAGGAAATTGTGTTTTCTTTAACAATTAAAAACCTTGTTCACATTTCAAATCAAGCTATGAAAATTATTATTGTTGGTGGCATTGGATGAACTAGAAAGACAGTGTTACGCTAAATAGTAAATAGCTTACCAACATCAGGGAGACCTTCCTTTTTTATAATATATGTTTGTTTCCTCTCATGATCTAGAACTGCAATTATATTTGGAGAGCTAAGATAAACACGATCCACCTGCTCGGAAGAAAGGATCAATTTTGAAAACCTCTTTATTCATAGGCTAGGTATGCAGAGGTATAGTTGCCTCAACCGAAAATCAAAAGCTTGACTTGTGTCGTGGAACTAAAGATATGTATATGCTGTAAACATAAATACAATTCACAAGATTTACCTCGGATTCAAATGTTATCGCATCTCCTTGTTCTGTAAATCGTTCTTTTTGGGAAAGGTTGTCCAGGTAATCAAGTGTCTCAAGACCTTCAATCCTTATCTCACTGTACATAATTGTTAATGTGAGTTAACTAATCCAACAGTCAATTTGCAATACAAGAAAAAAGATGGTTGGACATCACTGATTGTCAACTACAATGATGTATTATCCATACCTAATGTCAGAAACCAGTAAGTATGTGTGGTATGCAAATGAGAAACTAAATGGCTTGCCATTGATATTCCTGACTCGTGATATCAGGGTTATGTCTCCGTTTGTTGTAAGAGACACTCGAAGCCGGAACTCAAAACTGGTACAATTAGGTAATTGTTAGCTTATTGCAGTTCGAAATTTGATTTCCAATACATAGGGAAAAGTAATATCAGATACATGTTAGCTTCAAACAACCAAAGTGGCAGAAAAGAACAGAAATCACTCAAAGTAGATATCCATGTGATATTATCACTCTGCTAATTGACGTGAACATAACTCATGAGGTATGGAAATTAGAGCGTTCAAGTTAATACCTATGTGGCCAGCATTTCATGTCTTCTTCAGATGATTTGAGTAGCAGGTCGACAAAGGATTTTCCGCTGGAATCGTTTGCTGGCAGAGGAGGAGGGTTTTCATCAATCACCCACATTCTATTTCTTGCAAATCCATGCAGCTCCATCGATCCACAGTTTCCAAACTATTATAAACAAATTTAGGTCTAAGATATATGAGTTATGCATGGTAAAATTTATTGAGATTTGAGATTGAATATTCAAAACAGTAATTAATTATACCTGTGGAAAACATATAGGAATTCCTCCTCGTGCTGCTTTTTGTGCCTTTGGAGTTGTCTATAATCAATTGCAAAGAGAAATTAATAAAATATGACTGTTTGCCACTTTACAAAGAAAAATTGGCTACAATTCTATATTTCCACAATGCCATAATCTAAAATACATATAATTTGTAATGAAAACTAAAAGACAGACCTTGCTACTTGTGAATAGAAGTTCTTCCCCCTGCTCATTGCGCCATGATGTGACCTGTGCTCCATTCAAGCTCACCTAATTTCAAGAAAAAGACAGTTAATGCTAATTCCTAATGCTACTTTTGATTATATGTTCAAACTAAAAATATCATTATGAACCAAGATTTCCAGTATTGATAATTAAAGTTATAAATGTTAAAAGTTAAAACTGATGCGAACACATCAATCGACAAGTTTTCCTCACCCTTGCCGAAGCGCCTTGTGGGGTCCGAAGCACAACTTGACTAATTCCATTCTGGTCCTTTGTCATTTCTGTTGCTGCCCTAAAGTCCCACACAGCTGCCGAATGCCCCATCTGAAATAATTTAAGTCCTCTACTCTCAGAGCAAACCCTGATACGCTTAATGAATTCCCTACACGCCAATGCCCTTTGATTGAAAGGGGATCCGGTCCACACCTATACTGAAACAAACAAGTGAATTAGCTTTTTCAATCAAAAGCAAAATCTCAATAGCCAATTAACCCACCTAATCTATCCTCACCAGTATGATTCAGATCTAGGGTATCCTAAGTCTATTTAAAAAAAATAACTACAAATGTATGCTGAAATTCAATTAAAGCCATGAAAGACAAAAACATAAACATCAAGTTTGAACATTTGGCAATTGAATATCAATCAACCTTGTCAGATTTACAGAAGAAAAAGACAATTCTATACTAAAGGAACTTGGAAAGATTCTACAATTATTACACAATGCATAAAACCAAGACACATAACTGTGAAAATAAATTCTTTAAGAATATAACCAAAGTTATAATAACAGTAATTCTTTCAAGAAAATCCCCTCATACTCCCGAGTTCGAGTCTGCCTAGGGCCTCTTCCTCATAGGGTTGGAACAAAAAAAATCACTCCAACCCAAGACATTGCTACACAAGTAACTGATATAGTCCTATGTGATCAAGCATTTAAACAGTGTACTTACGTTAACAATCTTGAAGCAGTAATTCAAACAGAAACCGCAAATTGGCACAAGTTGTTGAATGATAATGCATGATTGCATCCAATCCAATGATAAGAATCAAATATCTGTTAAAAAAAAACAGCAACAAGCCAAAGGGGTGTAAGAGAGAAAATAAAAAGTGGTAAGATGTGTGAGAAACAAACAAGTATAAAGTTGAAAGGTAACCTTTTAGTTTCTTAGAAGTATGTATTAATTCATCAAACACCAAACTTGGAAATGAATCAAAAAAAAGTATAGAACTTTCTACCAACCCAAAATAAAATTGGTAGTAGGTAATAATATTTTGTTAAAATGAGATAAACATTGAATCAACACATAAGCTGAAGATAAGGAGAAAAAACCGGTTTCGTAAATTGTACTAGTATATTGTATTGTGTGTTGAGATCTAATCTAAGGATTAGGACGTGGAGATATGAGAAATCCATGTGTAGTGTACAACACACATGTACTAACCGTCAAAAAACATTGTTTAATGTAATGTAGTGTGATAATTTGAATGTTTAGAATTTGGAATAAGAAAATTTTGAAAAAAACAAGTAAAATATAGGTACCTTTTGGAGGAAGAATCTTGCAGATGATCAAAATTAAACTGTAACGTTATTTGAAATCAAATAAGCATTTTGATATCAAATTTTTTACGTCAAAATACAAGGGAAGGTTAACAAGGTGAACTATATTAGTTGATCCATAGTTCAAAAATATTCATGGATTTAATGATAAAATAAAAAATCAATCTTAACTATTACATTTTTATATGATTTTTTAGGCATATATTATTAAATTAATATGGTTATTTTTCCCCACTTATTCAGCTTAATCAGTAAATTTTTACCCGATTAACTGTTTAACCCGTATATATTTCACTACATACAAGTAAATTAGCATTTCACTAAATTTATTTTCAATAATAAAATCTTCAAGTCTTTTCATATTTCATTTGATTTCAAAATAGCCATAAGCTTGCCTTCTACGTAATACAAAGTGCACCATAAATTTCATCTATTTTTCAAAATAAAAATGAGCTCCAAACAATTTTGATAATTGAACACAAAGATATCATCACATCACAATCACACTATTTTAAGGACATGCGTATTTGTTGAGGTTTTTTGCTTTTTTGTCTAATGAGTTGTGGAAAATGGATTTGTCATTCAAATTGCGGGCTTATCTTTAAAATTTGTCTTCTTATTATTCTTTTCTCAATGATGGGAAACACTGGCCACTTTTTTAATATTCATTACTACTATTATTGAGATAGACAAAAGTTTGGGACTTGGGGAATTGTTTGGCGTGACAACTTATTTTTATTTTGTGTTGATGGTGATTGCTTATTTGAATTTGAATACCAATGTTCATCTGGATAGGATTTTGTAGTCTACCAAAATTTAAACAAATAGGACCTTACATTACCTAAAGTCGTTTTTAAATTACTACTATGGTGAACAGTGTTAGGTATGGGTGACGGTTGGTTAAAGGGATGGAAAAAAAACCGTACCACTAGCTTAAAACATAACTTCACAAATATAAAACGACACAAATATCATATTTATCCTACAAAGCTCGCACGATATCATATTATTTGTGCCTATAGATACTCTCATTTACATCCCTAGCTAGTTTGTCAAAAATGTGTATCATATGAACAATTATTTGTATGACAACTTTTATGACAACCATAAACTTATAAAGAAATGTATATATTGACACATAAATCAAAACAATCGAGTGAGAAAGTAAAACCATAATATGAGTATGAGAGAAAAAGTTGTCACAAAAGTTATTAAAAAATAGTTGTACAAATATCATTTCTCTTTATCAAAACTTTGAATGATACTCAATTTTTAAATATAATTTGTACATAAAAAATTGTGAAATAAATTGAATAACTAGCTTAAATAAGTATAAATTCACTAACTAATTATATGAATTGGTTACTTCAAATAAGATCAGCCCAATAAGTGATAACCACACGTATGTATACTAAAATTTAAAAATCTTTATCTTTATATATCTAAATGTTAAATAGTGTTGCAAGCAACCCTGATTAACCATAATCCCGCCCTTTTTTTAGGGTTCTGAAAAATATTTAAGACAAAAAATACCTCCAGAGTGTCAAACCCATGCCATGTTGGTGACTTCACAGTATTTTAACCACCAAAGCCATTTGCTGTTTTTATGATATTATTTGACTTCCACTACATGATATCCAATATTAAACTCCCTTTTAAAAAAAAACCAATCAATTCATTTTCCTTTCTTTCCAAACGGTTTCGAACCCTTTTTTTTCTCCTTTCTCCTTCGCAATCTAAACCCAAAAGTCTGTGGTTTTCATCCATTTCTTCCCCTTTTTCCTTCGACATATGTCTTGAAAAATGAAAATATAGGTGACCTTACAGACTTCTATGGTTAAATCACTTGATATGTTTCTCATACTAACTTTATACAATAATTTTTTTCCTTTAATGAGTATTTTGAACTATTTAATTAACTCATTATTTAAATTTTACTCATTGTTTAGATTTTGTATGACGAGTTCCAACTACGGTGCGTTTTTGCTCATTGCAGTCTTTATAGAAATGTTATACATAATACATTTAAACATGTCGACAACTAATAATATAGTCAACCTGATGTTTATATATGAAAATCGAAACAAACCCGTGCATCGCACGGGTAGAGGTCTAGTATATTAAAAAAAACTATATCATGTTTAACATGAATACCAATATAATTGTTGTTTTACTACGGTGTAGTGGAAAGTCGATATAGTTTGTTTGGGTTGTTTTACCATGAAAACGTCGTGGTTGATTCTGTATCTTACATAATTGTTGACAATATTGCAAAATATCTTAAAGTTAAAGACATAGTTTACAACTCAGTCCAACAATATCTCTTCGATGGCTTAAAATCTTTTTAAAAACAGTTTTCTGAAATTCGAAAACAACAATTATAAAGAATATGAGACTTCTTATACTATATATTATGAAGTTATTATATGAAGAAAAAAAAACATATTTAGGAAAAGATTCAATTATTTAACACGTCCTCCATTTCTAAATATATATTGCAGTCAATCCCTACACACATGCCAATACACAACTTTAACTGTAATTATCTATAATAAAAAATTATAAAAATAAATTCATAGACATATACACAAATGGAGAGGATCTTTACTCCCTAACTAGAACATTCAAATAAGCATCCCAAAAGAAGAAGATAATTTTTTTCCATCTGTCTTACTATTTCTCGCACGCTCTACAACATTTCAAATCATAGATTCTAAATTGTTAAAAACATCTTCCAACACCCTAAATTAGACGGAAAAAAACATGGAAAAAGAAAACTCTCAAAGATGACCGGTCACAAGAATAATTTGGAATCATAATGGGACGGGCCTTTTGGACTCGTTACAAAGTTTCACATGTTGAAGATTTCTACTCTTCCCCCTGCACATTTCGCTCCCACCCTGCAGCGTTGCCTAAAATGCTCATGCGTTAGTTAACTAACGCAAGTGTAAACTTATGTGTTAGTTAACTAAAGTTGTGTGACTTAAGTCACGCAAGTGTAAAGAACTGCGTGGGTTAACTTAAGCAACCATTAACACATGCGTGAGTTAACTCACGCTCAGTCTGTGTAAAAAACCAGATGAGGCAGAAACTTCTATTTTCTCTAATTTTTCAATCCTTCTTTCATACATTCATTCAAGCATACATTTTTCATCATTCATTCAAGCATTCATTCAATCAAGCATTAAACTCATAATTATATTACGAAAAATAACAGAATAAAACAACGGAATAAAATAACAAATAATGTCATAAAAAACGCCAAAAAGCGTAAGTGTAATAGGATTACAACCAAATCCAACAAAATGTCATAAAAAAAAGGCTACACAAGTCATATTGGTCCATCCCGTGGACTCCTTCTCCTCCTCCGCGGAGCCAGCATCTGCTCCAGCATGCTCCACTCAGACTGTATGCCCTGCATCAAGCGCATAACCTCCTCTGGATTATGAAACACAGTAGGATGTCCCATTGCACCGTCCACTCTGGCCCTGATGATCTGGTATGGGTCGGGAGGATGTCCGACCCACTGCTGCTCAACAATAACCTCCTCGTAAGGAGGGATAGGACGATGAGGGGCATCAGCTGCGTAGTCAGGAATGGCAGCAGGGGGTTCACAATAGCATGTGATACTCTAATGAACCATCTCATGTACCCCTTAGTATGAGCCCATAGCTGGTTATCCGGAACCTGATGACCCCTCTACTGATGGTTGAGGACATGTAGAGCAAACTCTATGAAGGCCTGGGCCCCGTCATCTGCCGCAAGAAGCTCAATGTCTGTAGGAGCCCTGAGAATAGTCTGGACGTACCCGTACTGCCTAAGATTTGCTCTGGCAAGTGACTGATCATCATCTCGCTGTCGGCTATGATCCATCCGGAGTACCAGCATATGTTTTGAAAGGGCGTGATGTGTCGTTGTCTCTCGTACGACCTCCAGGTGACATGAGAATGGTCCAACGAATCAATGGCATCTCTGTAGTGTCCAGGATTAGAAAAGCCCCTGGGAGATTTCCATTGACTAACAAGCGGGGAAATAGTAGGGTCGTAGTCTTCATCATCAATCCTCGGAATGATGTTCGCGAAGTGTGCCAAAGTCCATCCCTGCAAACACAAAGAAATAAATTATATCAGCACAAGTATTATACAAATAACTATACATTTACGATCCAATAAGTAAAAAAGAAGAAAAACAAATATTACCACAAGCAAGGTCATGTAACCACCACAGGAGGCCATAAATGATTCGGAGGTAAGAGAAAACTGCTCATATAGGAAAGCAAGTCCCATCCCACCCCATGACCAGTTGTCCAACTCGTCCATATCTTGCAGCGCAAGCAACCTCAACAGATTAATGTTTTTGCTGTTCTTGCTAGAAAAAAATGGTCTAGCCAAGCAAGAGCAACAAAAGCGCCTTAATGCAGGCCAACCTAACTTGAGATCGCTCATCTTCCTCCTCCTATGTGTCATGCTCAAGCAGCTGATTACACCTATTCAAGAGCTCCTCGTAGCGCCTCTTCAGTACACCAAAACTGATGTGAGCAACACCCTGTTTTGTCATCTCTTTAGCGGCAGTCTCCGTTGTAAAAAGTAGGTCCACCTGCATCATCTTTAGCCCCTCGTCACGGGTTAACTCTCTATCAGGAAGGAGCCTCCCAGTGATGGGGATGCCTAGGAGACACGCCACATCATCTAGTGTGATGGTCATCTCCCCAACAGGTAGGTGGAAGCTGTTGGTCTCCTCCTGCCATCTCTCTCTCATCCACAAACGAACCCGTGAGAGATGTTCTCGTACCCACTAGTCAAGAGGGGAGTAAGACCGAACATATTCACTTCATCCCAAAAGCATTGCTTTTGTGCACCCGGCTGAGGGATTGTCAGGTTTTTAAGGCTCGACTTCTTCCCGTGCGAGATACCTTTCACCCTATGTTTTTTTCGAAACTGAAATACAAAAAACAACAAACAACACCGTTAAATAAATAATAAGTAAAATAAACATTAAATATATTCTAACATAAATTTTAATTCTAATATTAAATAAGTAAAATAATAATTAAAATAAGTTGTATAAATAGTAAAAGAAATAAAGTAAACATTAAAATATACTTACATCGGCATCAACCCAAATCTTGCATGCCGCATGTCCACCAAAGTAAGGTAAAAGCGTGAGCTCAGAAGGCCCCCCTACATAGCCGTCCGGTCCGGCCTCGTACACCACCCTCGGCACCCCCTGAAAACGACCCCCACCATCATGCTGTTGTGGCTGCTCAATATCATCCTGCTGCTAGGCTCCTCAATATGAGGTTGCTCCTGCTCAATATGAGGTTGCTCATGATGATCCTCATACTGATGCTGCTGATACGCATCAAACTGATACTGATGAGGCTAAGGCTCCTTAAAATGATACGCCTGATCATGCATCTGCTCATACACCTGATAATCTTGCTGGTACTGTGTCGGGTCCACCGTCTGGGATGGACCCGTCTGTGACGTTGATCCCCAACAGCATCAACTCTACCAAGTCTCCTTCCCCCACCTCTCCCTCGACCAGCCATAGGAGGGTGTAATGCTTGTTTCTCCCTCCGTAAACTACCAATAGGGGAAGGCTTCCTTGCCCTAAATCTGTCACTCCTATCATGAGGCGGCTTAGGCGGTCTCTGAGACGTATTCCTCCGAAAAATATTTGCACAACATTTCCAACAATTGAACAACAAAAAAACTTATAATCAACAACAACAATTCAATCTGTAAACTACCACACTGTCTTGAAACTAACTATAACTAACATTAACAAATATATTTCTAACTAATTTCATCATTAACAATCCAAAAAACAAAAAAAAATATCATTAAGACATTTTATCAAACACATACAATGCAATTTTCAAACAACTAAGAAATCTAACAATTTCTAAACCATAATATACCACATTGTACCCTAAACAACATCTAAAATACAATTCCTAACTTAATTCATCACTAACAATCATCAAAACTAACATGCAAGCCAAATTTCTAAAAAGCTAAAAATATATAATTTCTTCAAAAATATCACAAAATTTGAACAAAAATTAAGCAATGATGTAGAATAACCAACACTTACTTGTTCAATTGCGTGATTTGATGATGATTTGCTTGAGTTGTGTGAAATTCGCACTTGGAAGGGAAAAATCGTATTCTGGTGAAGTTTGAAAATGAGAGTGTTGTGTTTCTGTTTTGCTGTAAAAACACTCAAGTCACGCTGCGTGACTTAACTAACGCATGGGCATTAGTGTCCATTCAGCTGGGTGGGAGCGAAAAGTGCAGGGGGTAGAGTAGAAATCCATGTTGAATTAGACGAATAGGCCCAAACAGTTATTATCCTTTGCATTTCTAGATGTTTGCTCTTTTGACACACACCTTCTATTTGCTCTTTATCTTGAAAAACAACATTAAAAAGTTATCTACCAAAGTCTTTAAAAGGCAAAAAAAAAATCGAGAGATATTTCCTGAATCATTTGCGCATTTGGAGGGACCAAAAGAGCAACAATCACACTTTGCCCCCACCTATATATACTTGTAGTATTATACATTTTGAAGTGTAAAAAGAGGCAAAAGCCCCCACTTTTAGATTTTAGGATGTAAAAAGTAGGACGCTGAGCAATTGATGGCAACAAAAAAAAAAGGTTAACACAATGTATCAATAAAGTTTAGTTGAATATGTACGCGTGTCATATATTTTATACTAATTTATATTAAAATAAATTTAAAAGTTTAACAATTTTTATAATTTATATTAAAATAAATTTAAAAGTTTAACAATTTTTTTCCTATGAGATATGGTACCAACCAAATTTCAAAGTACTAAAGAATTTACCGAAAGAAATTCACTATAAATACTGTAATAGGTAATGTTAAAAAAATTCAATGGATTGTGCTTTTTTTTTAGTGGAACCATTGAGATTAATGAACGTAAGTATGAGGAATGGGCTTCAAAGCATATTTTGATTCAAATAAACTTTTTTTTGTTACATTTTTATCATATTTTCATATGATCCATTTTTTATTTTTAATTTATGTGAAACTTCATTACTGATATAATGAATTTCGAACACCTTACTGTTAAGACTAATGAATTTCGAACATCTTAGTGTTAAGTTCAACAAATTGAGTATGTTTTGTTTCTCAAAAGAAGTTATTGTTGTTGATGACAAATTCCGAACACCTTACTCTAAAGGACTCATATGAGATCAGTCCTTTACAACTCTAATACATACGTCCATATTAAGAAGTTGCACTGTCAACATTAGTGTGATGCCCTGCAATGATAAGCATCAAAAGTTCAAACACTAATGTCAAGTGCACTCAATTCTTCTAAAATCCTTCCTATAAAAGGATATATGTACATAGTATTCCGATAAACCTCTCACCCACCTCACTCGAAAATTGACTTGAGTGAAAGTTTTTGCAAGCGAGACACCCCACCGAGGAGCTCAACCACCGTCATCGGCTACACTCTATTGACTCCAACCAGAAACGGTATAAGCTAGGTATTTATGGAGGGAAAGTGTGTATATGTGGGCCTTACTTTTTACCGGTAAAAACAACCACGAAGTTGGCAAGAGAGAGGTAATTGTATCCACAATAGAATATTCTATTGAGCATTAAATTAATAGACTTATATATTTTGTAAGAGCTAAAAATAATTTGAAAAAGAATACAATTTCAATTTAACAAAAAATGTTTGTCTTCAAAAATTAATTCAGCTTGAGCTGAAATTCACGTGTAATTTGTACCTTCAAATTTAGTCTTAGGTTCACTGCTAATCTTATGTTCAACAACTTTTAAACCAAAATTAATTCAATAAAATAATTTGTTTAAATTCAAATCATTTAGCGTCAAGTGTTTTTTTTTGTCTCCCTTGCCATAAAAAAACATTACTCCCCCGGTGTCAAATATAAGACCAAAGTCAAATATATACCAGAAAGCCAAGCAATGAAAAATACATGCCTGAGAATGAAAAGCCAGAAAAACTTTATCAGATACCATTATAAGTTGCACACCAATCATTAATACACACACCATAATATATTATGCGACGGTTTCAACATCCCTCTCTAAACTAAAATATCTAATTTTCTTGATTATACAAACTTTAGTAGTCATCCATATTTGTCAAATCTAAATAGAATATAGTTCTCTTTCCTAAGTAACTGATGATGAGCAATGAATTAGTTCTGGTTTTGATGGATTTAGATACTAAAATTCAGCTGATCCATCCCCACAGAAAAACTGTTAGCAGTAGTTTTGGGTTTGTAATATGCCAAAACTACGTGATCATGGTTTTTTGTATCAACCAGCAGCCACAGCATCAGCTCTAGGACTTGCATCCAATAGTTGGTGCAGCTTCGCACCAGAATTTGGTTTGTTGTCACAATAACCATTCTCATCCTCCACAGTTCTATCATTAGAACCCGAATTATTATTAACTCTTGATAATAAGTTTTCTGTACTTACAGGTGCAGTCCTCTGGCTGTCAATGTTGGTCAAAATTATCTCTTTCGGTTGTCCCAGTTGAGCAATTTTAAATTTTTCCTGAATCGAAAAAAAAATGAAGTGTACTCAGCACCACAGAATAACACCAATGACATGTATGCATACAGATGAAAGATTAAGTGAACAGTACCTTTAATGCAGCATTTTCCATCCTCAGTCTTCCAGATTTCTCAGCAAGTCGATTTATTTCTGATCTAAGTGATGCACTCTCAGCATTCAAGGATTCAACTTTTCGTGCCAGTTCTTCGGCCTCAGCCTGAAGGGAGGGAATAAGCACGTTAGTCACAAGCCTATACTGAGTATAATCTTTATCAAGTGTGTGATAACGGAAGAACCTGATTAATATATGATTCTGACTGAACTAAAGATGCCAACATTTGTATCATACCTGCTTCCTTAGTCTGGACCTCCTAGCAGATTCTCGATTTGATTGTTTCCTTCTCTCACGCTTCAGTTCACGCTCATTCTACAAACCCAAACATACCAAAAGGAATTATTTTAAAATCATTAAAAGGATGATGACACTGCATAATTATCACATTGTGTTTCAAACGTGTCTCAAATGTACATGTACTGTAGAGTATTTAAACTGTTGAGACGAATTATATGTTACTGTACCTGTATCCAAGCCTCGGGAGGCAATACAGCAGAAGGTTGTGGGGCACTTGTGGGATTTGTTTTAGAATGAACACTGGAAGAATTTCTTAGCTCCAGCGCGGTGGTCATCGCTGAAGAAACTGCAGGTCCAACTAATTGACCTGTGACACCAGCAGGGGCAACTGCCATCATCTTATCAGAAACTGTGATTTCTTTGGAAACTTGACTACCTTGTGTATGAGTTTTCCCTTCTCCATCTGCTTAAACAGTAGAGAAAACATATCCATCAACGCTGATTATTTTAATACCATATTTTGGTATATGACATTTAATTATAATTTCTAGGATAAGACGCCAATATCAATACGGTATGAAGTAGGAAATATGGGTAAAAGACCACTCTTTAGAGTCTACAATGTGTCTGAATCTGATTGCAAAGTTAAAAACTTGAGCAATATACCCCTTACTGAGCAACAATGATATAATATCATTCAACTTATCAAGACCCTACTCAATAAACTGGTTGACATCATGATGATAACACAAATATAATTGTGATCCCATGACAACTCTATTGTTCATCAAGATGTGACACTTGGTGAAGAACAGAGTCATACCAGTGGTTGGTGTTCCCTCACGGCTTCTTTTCCTTCTTGTTTGATTAGCCTGATCATAAGACGGACAAATATCTTAATTGAATTGTTCAATTTTATAAAATCATTTTAAACAAATAGACTATAGGCGAAACAATTGCATATGGTCAACAAAGTATAAGAAAAGAAGTGCATCGCAACCAAGTACTCACCCCTGAAGTGTTGCCGTCACTTCCATCACTCGAACCCTCGGTATTCACACTGTTCATATCATCATAAAATTACTTGGTTATCCACAATAACAAACAAATGGACCAATCTTATCAACTGAGAGAAAGATAAATAGGATATATGTATGCTGTTGGAAAACTTCATGTATATAAACAGAACATCAACGAACCTCTGTGATTGCCTGCTTTCAGCTCCAGGCTCAGCACTCTCAGCATGGCCATTGCCTATTGACATTGCAAGTCCATCAAACCCTTTCAATTTCTTCATCAGACCCTGATCAGTATTTCCAGATGATTTGGGAGGTGTCTCTATGCTTAAAGGAGTTCCAGTCTGTATTGTTTTACCAATTCCAACTGATCATAATTTGATAGCATTAAGACTAAAGTATGAACTGATCACAGAGAAAATTATAACTTACAGCAGGTGAAGATGAAATTCCTTGACTATGTGGATGTGGACCCTATATTTTACAAAACAGAATTCATAAGATTGTGGGGAAAATTCCGAAAAATAAAGCATTCGTAATAAATGATGAAAAATTAATTGCAAGTATAATGCATTAAGGTAATCATAGTGTGGAAAGGTTTTTGATAGCAGAGGAGATACAACCTTTGTCAGTATTGATCAATTTCAGTAAAATATGAACCAAAACATGGTCCAGACAATTAACATAAGCTTCAGTAGCAAAAATTAAAATTAAAAACTGAAAAATCAAAGGTAAGAATGTAGGCATACAAGAGGAACTGCAGGGTGAGTATACACCCCTCCATGTGGATACATTGCCGCATAAGGATGTCCATAAGGTGGCATCATAGGCTGCAAGAAATAATAAATTGCTTATTCATGTCATCTAGGGTATACACCAAGACATAAAACAAACAAAGAATGTTAATATAACATAGCAATTGATGCCTATGTTATTATTACCTGTGGTGGCCCCCACATATATGGGTGAGGAGTGTGACCAGAAGCCACAGGTGAGTTATAGTAAGGTGGCATGGCAACTCTTGGTCCATAATATGCCTGAAGATATAGCGGACAATTTAGATTATCAGTTTTCTAATGGTCATTTATGTTTGTAAAATTCATAAAGTGAACCATTTTCAAGTGGATAAAAATTCAGTCTCATACCATAAAGTAAATATTTTTGTTAAATGAGAAAACAACGATCAGTACTTGGTAGCAATTCAAGGAATAATTTCAATTTGATATTAATTAGAGGTAAACATCGATCGCAACTGGAGATAAACAACTCAAAAGGAAAAAGGTAAGTAACCTGCATGGCTGCCCAATCAGGATAGACATGAACATTCGTCTGGTTGGTCTGATCCTATTAAAAGATGAGTGCATAAATACATCAAAAATCAAGTTTTTATTATAAATGCAACCACACGACATAGGAACAGTAGACTAGTAGAGCTCACCACTGTTACAGGTGAAGAAGGCTTTTCCGTCTTGGTAGATATCTCTTCATCGCTATTTCCCATTGCAAGCACCTAATGGAAAAAACTTGGTCAAAATCTGTAGAAGGATCCGTGCCAATTCTTAAAAAAAATATTGCAAATTCATGATTCCAACGACTATGAATGCAACATGCTAGAAATTTTTTTTTTTTTTTTTTAATAAAATGG
>Ga0228710_1000438_pt1 | contig 51622 bp, 32 predicted proteins | sample MedpolnodulmetaG_FD_177995 | JGI IMG/M metagenome (GOLD analysis project Ga0228710, IMG submission 177995) | Root nodule microbial communities from Medicago polymorpha collected in Santa Monica, California, United States - pink nodules | ecosystem: Host-associated > Plants > Roots > Nodule... | reverse complement strand
TAAGAATTCCTTTAATGATATGATTAATGTGAATCTATATTTATGATACGACTTACTTCATCCGTCCCAAAATATAAGCAAAAATTGGTCAATAAAAGTTAACGTATTTGGTTCAAAATTTGTACCAGATACATCAACTTATGTTGACTCATTTTTGCTTATATTTTGGGACGGAGGAAGTATATGAGAACTATCTTTTTTTTTGAATAATATGTTGTTCTTGACAAGTATTTTGGAGAGACAAATAGGTGCCTCTTTAGTCAGCAAGACCCGTGCGGAGCACGGGTCGATGGTCTAGTGAGTAGAAACTTCGGGCTTTGAGACTTATGATTGATTTTGGGACATGAGTAAAATGACACTTGATTAAGAAGAATGATATAATGTAACAGGTAAAATATCACTCGAGTCATGACTTGACATGCATGAGTAGTGGGAAATGTTAAAGAGTGCCCTTATGGCACTGGTTAACCCTTAGGGCACTCTTTAAACACCTAAACTAGTAACTTTTTTATCAAAATTTATGTAATCAATGCATTGAAAATTGAAATGTTTCACTTTTTAAATAAATAACTTCTTAATGTGGAATCCTTAAAGAGTTCCCTTATGGTGCTTGTTAGCAAGACTCGTAGATAAAATCTGACTTGACTAAGGGGTTGTCTAATGTGGACACACTCTAATGGTGGACCTACTATTTTTAGTAAACTTTTATAAAATATTATTTTTATCTTCCATTAAGTAATGTCTTAAACCACTTTGAAATTCTTGTTTACTTTATTGAGGTGATCCCTATTTTTTTATGAGGTGAGGAAGAAGTATAAAACTTGTTGATATGAGTGATTAACATATGCATGTAGGCTTCTTGCAGAACTTCAAATTTGAGGGTTTCTTTGTGAGATGAACTAGGGGGAGCTTTCTTTCTTGCTTCATATTTGTGTAGCAAGTAAGATTGATATTTGAGTATCATTTTCCCTCTACAGACATGGAAAAAGTACCAAATTTTTTTTTATATGCTGCCAAATATTGTTCATGGTAAGTATAAATTGATCAATTATGCTTTATTTAAAAGTTGCAGCAGATGCAAATAGTAATGATGGGATTAGTAGAACATATTGGCCTTATTTTGAGGTTGTCAACTAATAAATATCTCTACCATTCAATAATAGATGTAGGTTTTTATGCTTGGAGACATTTTTTTATCAATACATAAATATATTTTTTCAAGAATAAAGGCCTTAGGTTGGTGGCTTGGACCTTGGCTCAGCTTGTATTAATTTGTAATTTTGAACTTAATTTAATATATTTGTTAATCTTCTACTATACACTTTGAAATTGCATTCTATCTTATATTTTGGATCGTGCTTTTGCAATTAGCTCTCTTCTGAGAATTTTTCCTGAAGCTGTCTTAGGAACACTGTTGATGAATGTCACCCATCGCAATCTTTTGAATGGTGCAACCTATAAACGTGCGTAAAAATGAGTTTAAATTGAAGAATGACACAAACCAATCATCCAAATGAGATAAACTGACCACCATTAAAAACAGTTTCATTCAAGTGTCATAGTTTAAAACTTGCAAAATGTGTTTCTTTTGATGTAATTTGTAAGTGCATGGAGATAAAACTTGTTGCTTTGCTTTTTCTCACCTGGTTAGCAATAAACTTCTGAATTTCTTCCTCGGACAGCGAACTGTTGGGTGAACGAACAACATAGGCAATTGGAACCTCACCAGCCTCATCATCAGGAAATCTATAGCAATAAGTAACTCAAATGTGAATTATTAATAGAGAAATATCAATTGGAAAACAGTTTTGTTGTCCATCAGTGTATTTATATGGTGTACGATTTCATTTTTTATTAGCTGTTCCTCTCTCTCTCTCTCTCTGTGTCAAATCAATAGTTATAAGTGATGATAGTTTTTATACCTCAAACTAAAACTGTCATGCAAGTTTTTTTACTTACGGGATAACGACAGCATCTTGTATTTCAGGGTGAGAAACAAGAAGATCTTCAAGCTCTGCTGGTGCAACCTAGTTAATTTCAAAAAGACTAATATTACATAATGTGAAATTCCTTGTCATAAATAATCATTTTCACACATAGTAAAAGGGTTATAAACTAATAATCAATCAAACTCAGGGGCTTAAGAAATATTTGAGTAAAATTACTACAATCGACACATTAAAAACAATAATTTGGGGCATGGAGCATTTGTTTAATGCAACCATTAACATATCATCTTTCCAATAACAGTGACAAGGATTTGGCAAAGATTTCAGATAATGTATAGATGAAAAATGTTACTTAAGTTACTGATATCATTTTAGATTACATACCTGATACCCTTTGTATTTGATCAATTCTTTGATACGATCAACAACATAAAGTTGCCCAATCTCATCAAAATATCCAAGATCTCCTGTATGTACCCACCCCTCATTATCTAAAGTTTGTTTTGTGGCCTCTAGATTGTTATAATAACCTGAAATATTGTATAGGAAAAGTTTCATATGGGAAAAATTTACATAATACAAATAGATGCCAACTTTTACATGTCGACTCTTTGCATTGCACCGGAAAACATAAAATCAAACAAGAAAAATCTAAATTAGCATTCCAATCATAAAGTTGGAGATATAAAAACTTCAAGACATGGACAAACAATGCTGGCCATTGTACTCTACAGTGACTTGTACTAGTAAGCATATTTAACAATGCATTATCAAGACAATATACCTTATTTGAAAGCATGAAAAGGAAGCATATTTAACAATGCATTATGATTACAAAAATCTTATTTGAAAGCATGAAAAGGAACCAAATAAAGTGCACGTTTCTAATTATTAGCTTATCAAGACAAGTTTCATCGGTAGAGAAGTTTATAAATATACTAAGAAGTTGAATTTTGAATAGAAAGAATATAGAGGTACATCATAAAGTAGCATATTTAACAATGCAAGTCATTTTCTTACTAAATTCCTCGAAGCATATCAAGAACACTACATGTACAATATAATTGTATTATGTTGGAAAATCACTTAGAATTTTATGCATGAGTATAAATGTTGAATGTGCAGACAATATACCTTGCATCATGTTGGGACCTCGTACACATATTTCCCCCAATTGTTTTGGAGGGAGTGGCTTATGTGTGTCCACACTCACTATTTGTGCTTCGACTCCTGAAACCAACATTCCAGCTGAGCCAGAATGACGAATACCTACTCTTGGATTCTCTATTGAAACAACGGCACAAGTTTCTGTCATACCATAACCCTAATGGCACAAGATAATAAATTAATAACAGGTTCAATGCAATGCAACCAAATTATAAATTAATAAAGAAAACACACATTCACACATTCAGATCATTTGTAACCGTCTGATAAGATCAACAGGCTAAAAATTACATATTTTAATTTGTTTTATAATTTAAAATATCGATCTTTAATCTGTACCATTTATTCTACATAGAACGGCTACCGGTGTTTGAATTCGTGAATGTGTTATCCCTGAATGTCCGATCAAGATTACCTTACCTGATAAATAATAACATGAGGTAGACGTCTAGCACACTCCTCCATCAATTCCTTCCCAAGAGGAGCAGCACCAGACCCAATACTCTTCAACGAAGAAACATCATATTTCACAACCACACTCTGCTTCGCCAAAGCAAGAATCATCGGTGGCACAACCCACAAATTCGTCACTCTATACTTCTCAATCACCTTCAAAAAACCTTCCAACTCAAACCTCCCCATCGAAACCACCGTACTTCCTCTCCTTAGCTGCGCGTATGTTATAACCGCCAAGCCAAACACATGAAACATCGGTAAAACGCAGATGAACACGTTGTTTAATTCCCCTGCTAAATCATCGTCCATGTTAATCATTAACGCCGCTGCGATGAAGTTCATGTGTGTGAGAATCACACCTTTGCTCACTCCTGTAGTTCCTGATGAGTACAGAAGTGCCGCTGTGTCGGTCTGTTTCACGTCGTTTTCTGGTAATTCTGTTACTTCCCCTGCGGATTCAATTAACGCCTCAAAACTGGTGAAGTTTGAATTTGAAACCGGTGCATTACCTATTAGATATAAAGTTTGTTATATATAAAGTCTGATGAGAACAGCTAACTAGTCTAACTATAACTAACTGATGCAACAGTTGTATGGCTAATGATGAAAACAACTAATTAGTCAAACTATAACTAACTGATAACAGTCAAGTTATCTAGCGAATGATGGGAACAACTAACTTATGAAGCACGGACTCCAACAGGGACACGTCGGCACATATAGGACAGAGAAACACCGATATATATAATTAAATAAAATACGAACATTATCTATAAAATATCTAAGTTGAGAACTAAAATAGATATGTACATCTAAAGTGAGCAATTTTATACACTACAAAAAAGTTCTTAAACAAAATATATATGACAAATTTTCACATGTTTAATCCATCTACTATATTGAAAAGTTAAAAATGACGTTATCGAAATAACGTCTTCAACCTCTTCATTGATCATCACTACATCAACACGTCTTTAAACCCATAGAAGTTCCTGAGAAGTGTCTAAGGGGTGTAAAAGTGTGTCGAAGCAAAGGAAAAAAAGTTTTTCTTGGGACACTTGTCTGACACGTGTCATACGAGTGTTGGACACCGACGTGTGTCACACTCCGAGACACTTAATATCAGAGACTACAACTAACTGATGCAACAATTATAGAGCTAATGAAGAAAACAACTATTTAGTTTAACTAACTAACTAACTGGTAGCAGTATAGTGAATGATGAAAGAACAACTAACTAGTCAAACTATAACTAACCAATCTAACTAACTTTGTATCTAATATTACCCGAATTGATGATAATTGCAGGAAACGTGAAACTGAAACTCTTCACTTTGCTCCATAATTCAGGGACAGTGATGACTAGTTTAGGATTGGAATCCTTGATTTGTTTAGAGAGTTCCGCGACGGTGTAAAGAGGATTTGCAGTGGTGACTATAGCGCCGATGGAGGCAGCAGCTAGGAAGAATACAGGAAACTGGATGTTATTGGGGGAGAGGATGAGGACGACGTCGTTTTTATTTATGCCAAGGTTAAGTAAACTGTGTGCAAGTTTTGCAACTTGAGTTTTGAGTTGAGTGAAGGAGAGTGTTTGGGAAGAGTCTGCGTCGATGAGGGCGGTTTTGTCGGGGAAAGAGGAGACGCTTGTGAAGAGGAATGAGACTAAGGAGAGGTTTGGATTGTTTGGGAGGGCTAGAGAAGGTCTTAGGGACCTGTATATTCCATCTGGACCATAACCTGATCTTTGCATTGAAAGAGATGATAAATAGTATATGGATATGATTTTGAATATGAGAGTATTTAAAAACTAGAGTACAATGAAATAATGGATATGGTGATGAAATTTATAGCTGATTGGTGTTGAGTTTGGATTATGATTTCACATGGTTAATGAGTGATGTGTTGTATGATTCTAGTTGGTATTCATGAAGGGTCAATTATGAAAGTTTGATTTTGCAGTATCAATAAATGGATTACTACACCAAGAACATTGTAGAATGACTATTATTGACTTATTGTTATTTTGTTAATAATTTTTTGTTTTTCATATTAATAAAATAAAAGTAAAAGGGTAATAGTTATTTTGGTCCTTAAACATGTAACAAGAAGTCACAATAGTCTCTTAATGTATCAATATTTTAAAATATTCTCTAGTTATGTACTTCCTTAATTAAAATAGTCTTTAACATTAAAACTATGAATAACGTGTTGTTGATACCAAAGTTCTAGACGGAGACATTTGATAGTGGATGAGTTTATTTATTTTTTGGTGTAGAGTTAAAGACTTGAGGATGAAAGGTCGATAAGTACAACTAGGATTGCTCTATTTGATTGGATTTGCATGCAAGTGGGCATTAACCGGTGACTTGGTAGTTTTTTTTTGACAAAATTGGTGACTTGGTAGTTGGTACGTCATGAACTACAAGATCATTTAAAAAGAAAAATTAGATGCATTTAATACTTTTTTTTCAATATACTCCTCCCCTTTCAAATTAAGGGAGTCATTTACTCATTTCACACGTGAATACACAAATCTCAATAATATTTTTACTTTTAACTTCTTATCATATATTTTAAGGGTATTTATTAGCATTTCTCTTGTTTTTAATAAAGAACCATTCAAAATTAAAAGAGAGCTCAACATAAAAGTTCATTCTAATAACGAATGAAGATGATAGTAAGATGATGACAATGGATCTATTTCCTTTTCACGGTATAAATGAAAAGGATGAGCTAGCAAAGTCCTGGAAAAATGTCAAAACAAGGTTGGAAGATGAGATTGTTAATTAATGCATGTAGTAGCTAACTTTGACACGGACAACATTGAACTCTCTATTTTGACTTACTGCATATATGGATTTCACATGAGGTCACTCATCTAATATTATACTTGTTTGAACACGTTTAAATGTGAAATTCTAATGAGGTCTAATCTATGAAGCTTGAATATGGATACGGGTGCGGGTGCAATACGATAGGGGTACGCGGATACGATACGGTTAAGATACATTAGCAAAAATTTTATACTAAAACTTATATGTATGTAAAATACTTGAAGAAAGTAAACATTAATTAAAAGAACTCAACACAAATTTTATCTAATAATGATTAACTGAATCACCTCTCTCGTTACCTTCATCCATAATAAGTATAATTTTAAGTGGTTTATCGAGAAACAATTCTAGTGATGCATATCTAAAATTGTATCATATATATCTCTATTGAATGTTTACAACATTGTCTCATTTTTTTACTCCATCTTTTTCTAGGATACGTGTATGTGAAGTATCTTATAAGTATCCTTGTGTATCTACGGAGTATTGTATAAGTATCCATTAATTTTTTTTAAAGAAAATTTAAATAATTAATTCTGATACTTCATGGGTGCGTATCCGCGAGTATCCGTGGAATATCGGTATCTGATACGTATCCAATACGGGTACGTCTCTGTTTTGGAGTATCAGTGCTTCATAGGGTCTAATGTTAGGAGTCCCACATTGAGTATTTCAAAGTGTTTGATGTGGTACTTAAGCCATAATGTTCTCCCACTTATTGGACTAGTCTTTTGGGTTGGGCTTAAGTCCTACAATGGTGATTTCATTGAGAGTTGGACAACGGTAAGGGCTACCTATAGGCTGGATTAAGGTGTTCCACCGAATACTTATAGGTGAGTGAAGCCGCCAAAAGGGAAATGGCTATCATCAGGTCAGTGCCGATAGAGTGAAAGATGTCGTGGACATCGACTCTTAAAGGGCGTCGCAATGTTAAGAGTCCCACATCGAGTATATCAAAGTGCTTGATGTGGTACTTAAGTCACGAGGCTCTCCCACCTATTGGACTAGTCTTTTGGGTTGTACTCTCCTCATGGGCTTAAGTCCTAACATCTATAGCATTAGTAATACCGGTAGATTTCTGCTCTTCCCCCAGCACAAAACACTCGCACCCTGCAACCATGCCCAAAATGCCCCTGCATTAGTTAAGTAGCACAAGTGTTAATTGTTGCGCCACTTAACTCACGCTACGTGATGTCTTAAAGAAGGCAGAACACCTCATTTCCTCATTTCTCATCTACAATCTCAAAATATCTTAAAAATCTCTCTGAAATCATCCAAACCCAAAATTCCTTCAAGTTCAAATCAAACAACACTCCAATAACAAGTAAGTCTTCATAATCAAACACCATTAACCTTTTATGTTCATATGTTAAAAAAATTCTCTTAAATTAGAAATTTTTTAGATTTAGGGATTGTTTAAATTTTTGTTTTTTTGACAAGAAATCATACAATGTGTACATGAAAATGACTTGTGTTGCTTAAATGTTTAGATGTTTGCATGTGTATGTTGTAGTTGTTTTTTTAGATTTAGGGTTTGTTTAAATTTTGATCTTGCTTGCAAGAAATGATACAATGTTATATGTAAATGACTTATGTTGCTTAATTGTGGTTAGATGTTTGCATGTTAATGTTGTAATTTTGAGTTTTAGGGTTTATGTATAATTTGCACACCAAGTGTTTGATGAAATGTTTGAATGAATTTTTCATTGATTGTTGTTAATTTCTTACTGTGTAGATTTAAAGCAATGGCGAGGAGGATCGACGTTCATGCACAATTCAACGGCAGAGAACCTCAGAGGTTGAAGGTTTGGTGCCTTGGTGTAACGTTAAGAGGTTTCAAGGATCAACTTAATGAATTCAACCAAGGAGTCAACCCCAGAGACACAAGGAGGGTGAAATACGTTTGGTATAAACGTCCAACGCTCGATGAGGGGAGAGTATCGTTCACTTGGGTGGAATTAACGAACGACGAAAACGTGAAGAGCATGTTTTGGGAGCACAACATGTTTCAGTGGATCAATATGCAAGTAACGTTGCTGAGATCAACTGAAGATATAATCAACAGTCTGATTCCTCCAAAGATCGTGATTAGGTAGGGAATGCACCTTACAACTACAACAATTATCTTCCTCTGGATGGGGTAATTCAAACTTGTTAAACGGCAAGACTCCAGCATTCGACCTACATTTCTACTATTCCATTCAAAAGATTAAATTCTTGTTAGGCTTGTTTAAATGAAGGTATTGAAGTGTCAAGGAATTGACCTTATTCTTTTGACACTTAAATACCTTCATTTAAACCAAAACTAACAAGAATTTAATCTTTTGAATAGAACAGTAGAAATGTCGGTCGAATGCTGGAGTGCTGCTGCTTAGCAAGTTTGAATTTACCCCATTCATAGGCAAGATAATTGTTGTAGTTGGAATGTACATTTCCAAATGTAATGTAATGACTCGTCTATATAATGTAATGTAACTTTTATTTGAATTTATTCAATACACAATTTTTATTCGAATTCACGCTGAATTTATTCTAATTCATTTATTTACTTTATTCAATACGTTGTAACATAGGTTATATCTACCATAAATATAGTCAAAAAAACGTGAAAAAAACTTAACAAAAACGTGCAAAATCAATTAAATTGCATTGAACATCGTCCAATGACCACCGGCCAAGGTACGTGAGTTAACTCACGACATGCCAGTGATGCGTGACTTAACTCACGCAGAGGCATTAATGTCCATTCAGTTGGGTGGGAGCGAAAAGTGTAGAGTGAAGAGCAGAAATCATACCGATATGATCACACCTTATTACATTACATTTAAATTAAATTCGTAATACAAATTGGAATGCGCACTCTCACTAAAAATTGAACAAAAAGTTTTGCTTGCCTCCAAACTAAATTATTGAAGGCTTCCCCTTATTGACAACTTGTCAATGACAAGAGTGCTCACAATATGAGTGACAGTTATCATGTGCACATTAGCTCAAAGTTATATTTTTTTTTCTTCTTACCTTTACTTGCGTTTTATTTTTAAAGTTGTTTGGTAATGTTTCATCTTGGTGGAAAAGACTAACATCTAGTGCCGGCCATTGGAAGGAAAGAGAAAAGAAAAAGAAAAAAAAGAGGATATGACTTTCAGGTTAATATTTTGTTTTAATGGTATGAGCTAAACAAATGTTAATTCAAACGTTGGAATAATTTTTAGTGTAAAATGTTGATTGTGAGATTCTTTTTTTGGGTAAACTATGTATCTTCCGCGCATAATTGCGGAGACTAATTCCTCGAACCTTGTGAGACTCAAATGAACGACAAACCCTTCCTAAGTGTTTTAACGTTGTTGTATATGTCCAAAGCTCAGTAAGTTTTAAATATATCAAAGTAGACAAACAGAAAAGTTCCAAAAACAGAGGACAACGGGGGGAATAAAAGTGGCACTTTTGAAGGCTTAAAATGCCATTAAGTCTTACGTACACTATCAATAAATAAAAAGTGTCAAAAATTAAGAAAAAGTGTCAATATGCCATGTTACAAAAAGTTTAACTTTAGTCATAATGCCCTTAAAGGTCATAATACAATTCATTATGAAGAGTCTTCGACATGGTAAATAACTTCAGCTTCTCCTGATGCTCTCTTGAACCTAATTAGTTCTGTCACCAATTCTGGTCTAACATTTCCAAGAGGCTTTACAGTCATCTTTTCTAACATAGGCGAATAGAGAAGTAGAAATCTGATAAAATCTAACTCAGATTGAAAACCAGAGATTATGCCTATTGTTACATGTCGCACTTTGAGGGGCAAGTCTGGCCGGGAAAAGATATCTTCCCAACAATAGGAGGCAGGTGTTAAGAATGAGATAAGGTCAGTCTGCTCCTCAATCCGTGCCTACATGCAATTGTTAAAAATTCATGGATTAGAGGGAGGTAAGGTTGTATGCATAAGAAAGAGATATATAGAAAATATTAAAATTCTCTCTGAAGGTAACCTTGTATTGATTGGTAAAAGGTGGAATGAGGTAAACTAGTCTCTTATTTTACAGGAATCTAATGGGCTGACAATGTAACTAACTCTATCTAAACTGCAACTGATTCATAACTTCTGTTAGCAATATCGCAACTCACATCTACAAGTCTTAGAAACTAAACTAACTTCCAAAACTAAACAATGGACAAATTCCTCTAGCAAAAACAGTTTGATAGCATTAAAAGAGGGGGCTCACTTTATACTGTTTAATATGAATCACAATAATGTATATTCCACTATTGATCTGTAAGTATTAAAAACATTATGTAACGTGTTAGCGTAATTCTTCTGTTCTGCTTCAGTATTTGGCTGCAGGTGTCGTTCCAGTAAAGCTTCCTACACCTTGTATTCATCTAAGCCATCTTTTATTAAACATAAACTTCAATGACTTGAAGGAAATCTCGACGGCTCTCTGCTTGCTCAGAAGCTCACCTAATCTGCGAAAATTAGAAATATCTGTGAGTACTCATTTAATTTGGCTTTGCTTGCTGATTTGTGGTTGCACTTGCAGATCTTGTTTTATCTAACAAAGTGGTGGGACATATATTGATTCCATCCAATAAAAGAGGGAGTGCTAGAGAGTGTTGAAAAGTGAATATTGCTAGCATTCCTCATATATATATATATATGTATATACAAGAATTTTAGGTCCAAAGAAACCTTGAAACACAAACTAATTTAACTTCATTACATGAAAAAAGTGCAAAGTTATTTACTCTTCTGAATTCAAATTAAAAAAATGGTGTGATTACAAGGTTGGTTTACTAAAATGGTGTGATAGCATTGAACCAGTTTGCATCCTAAGAGGAAACTGTAAGTGTAGATTTTATTTTTGTGTGTTTGTATTTTTATAATAAAAAACAATCAAATTGAAATAATAAATAACAAGAAAGTGCACCGAGTGTTCTTGAATTTGGTTATAGAACAAATGAAAATTCTGCAGAACTGCATTGCTCTCCAATTCAACGCATATATTACATGTCAGTATTTATATGTGATGTGAGTATGCAAGGGCCTGGTAACCTTTTAGTTAGTTGCATCAGCATTAGCAAGAGAAAATTGTAACTTTTTCTCTTATAGCTGTTGATTACTTACTAGTCCTAACTCCAAACTGTTGGGTCACGAGGGAAGCCTGGGGGACCATCTACATCGAGGTTAGAACAACCACACTAGTGAGAGAGACACCACACTTTTACCCAAAACCTTAAGACAATGGGTTTATGGGTGTTTAACCTTTACTCTTTTATCCGATGTGGAACATATAACTCACACTTGTACACAACAACACAAATAAATCAACTAAAAGTCTAAAATACAAAGTAAAGTATACACATGTTGATTACTCTGTTAATTAGAATGCCACACGCTCAACTAAAAAATTTGGCTCAAGTGATTAATGATGAGCTACACGCAAAAATGCTAAATAAGTATAAAGTTTTAGCTGTCTACAAGCTTAGTTCAACAGTTAAATGCCAAAATTGTTGGGATGGACGCTCTGACCCAGGTTTCAACATGAGATCAATTATTTCGTGTATAAAAGAAATAGTTAAAGCTTAAGCTTAAGCAGATTTAAATGGAAGGCAAACTAAAAGCCTAGAACAATTAAGCTTGTTTCAAAGGTGAGTTTCAAGTAATCGAAATCAGAAAACTATTCCTTCATGCATAATAGAATAGAAAATATATATTACAGAGACTGAGTTTCAGAAATTACCATGTGAAGCAACCTTTGATGCAACATGACACATCAGACATGTGGTAGTGACACATAGACAGTCAAATGCCATGTCATGTTGACTAACGGAAGAAATTGATCGAGGGGACAAATTGACTTACATTTAACAATTTTAGGGGTAATTGAAGTTTTGTTAATGTCAAAGGGTAATTGACGAAACTTATAATTTTAAAGGTAATTGTCTATTGCTAGTAGATATACAGTGGATTGGTGAATTACTTGATGATGCATGGACAAATCTATCGGTACTTTTTTTTTTTAAGGAAATCAGTCGGTACTTATATATTGACTCTAGCATGTACATATTTTTTTCCAGATATTATTTAGTAAAATAGAGAAATTTCATTGCTATTTATTTTTTTATAAATGGGATGTGACAATGAAGTAATTATAATATTTACTATTGATTTTCTTTCAAATAAAAATATTTACTATTGACTTTGATTTATATTATAAAAATGCTGATGTATGTTGTTGTCGTTGTGTTGTTTAAATTAGGGTTAAATATGTTTTTGGTCCTTATAAAATTGAAAACTTTTAAGTTTAGCCCTTACTTAATTCTAATAGTTTTTTTATTCCCTATATAAAAAAAATTACTTCTAATTTTAGTCCCTGCTAAAACAAAGTTTAATTAATTATCCTTAAACTCTTAAATTTTTTAACGATTTGTTTTAGACAAGTTTAGAACATGAAAGGTTTATTTACTAAAATTTAGAATTTTTTAACATGAAACAAATTAAATATGAATTTTTTAAAACGACAAAAGTTAAAGATAAAAGTTATAAAATCAGGACGTAAAAATCAAATTTTGCGATAATTTTTTGAGGAGGAACTTTTAGTAATGTTCTTAACACGTCTACAAAAAAATTGTTCAAAAACTTAAGACTTTAAGCATAAATTAAACAACAAGTTTGAATTGAGCAAGGAATAATACCGATGCATTTTTTTTTTTGTAGGGACTAAAAGAACTATTAAAATTAAGTAAGGAATAAACTTAAAAGGTCTCAAGTTTATAGGGACTAAAAACATATTTAATCCTTTCAATTATTCATTTTATAAAGTTGCAATAAAAAACGATTTTTTTTTCAAAGAAAAACTAATTTATTTGTTTGTATGGTTATTATGATATGATTTTGAAGATGGCGTGAAATAACATGTATTTTGATTTTCGTGTTTCATAATAGTATATGGCCAATTATTTATTTACCGTCATAAAAATTGGAACAATCAGATTTAAAATTGGCATATGTAGTGCCCATTCATTTATCATAAAAATTAAAATTACTTTTAGTTAGTATACTAGATAGAGTGTAATGATGTCATGTGTAATGTTATCTATGTTAATTGCTTATAAAATACCACATGTATTTGCTCTATTATTGATTGTGAAATGTATCTTTAAGGGAGATGATTCACATCACTTGCTTTAACCATATTCTTTAATCATCAATATATAAATTATAATGTTAGTAAATAAGATATTGTTTGATTTGTCTCGATAAATATTTTTAAAATATTAAATTTTTATAAATTTTTACTTAATTAATGATATCAACGAACAAAATTATACATTGACATGCATGAATGATCGACTGAAGTATTTTTCCAAATAAAATGGATCTTTCCACTTCTTCTTCCATCTACATTCTACCTACATACTCATTACTCAATAACTGAGTTGACTTTTACACTTCATACATACCAACCCATGTCTTCCTCAAAGACCTACGATGTGTTTTTAACATACCATGACAAAGACATAGGTAAATCTTTTGCATCAGATCTTTATTCATCTTTTACACATGCTGGATGTCTTGTTTACATCAACAATAACAATCTTACAAGTGTAGATCACACAAATTCCTCAGTACTCCAAGCAATACAAGAATCTAGAATTTCTGTCATAATTTTCTCAAGTAATTTTGATGCTTCAACATGGTTTCTTGAAGAAATGGAGAAGATATTGGAGTGTGGTAGAACCATAGGGCATGTGGTTGTTCCTGTATCCTATGATGTACTTCTCTTCCATTTACGCCAACAGAAAGGAGTGTTTGCTTGCTTGAAAGACAAGTCAATGCGTTATAGAGCTGTGCTCTTTGAAGTTACTAGCATGTCAGGATTTTGCATCAGAGGTTCCAGGTAATGAATAAAAGAGAAAGTTTAGTCAATTTTAATCTCGTGTATTTGATCTTAAATCAAATTTTGTTAACCAAACTTTCTTTTATGAGTTTAATTAGTATGATCTGTCAACTCGTGTGTTTTGATATTTATTAATTGACGCGACAACACATTATTAGATGCATGTGTAAAATAATTGTACACTAACAGAGTGTACCGATTAAATTCTTCTCGTACATATAGGATGATCAACAAGAGTATTGTACGAAGAAAGTAGAGATAAAAGAAGGAGAAATGGATTATATTTTCATTGATTTTTATCATGATTCAATACAATCCTACATACATATGTAATAAGATTACACATTAACTACTTAAACTAAAAGACCCCTTCTAAAATAAACTATCTTAGTCATTTTATTGTCATTATGGATCGTATCATTAAACCATCCTTTTGAGATCAACCTTGAAGTCTAAAGATCTCCACCCTGCCTCGGAACATAGCATGCTTCCTTTGCTTGTGTTTTTTTCCAAGACAATACACATGAGTAGCCTTCCCTGTATGTTGCAGACTTGACATGCTATCTGCCAACCAATCTCAGTATAGCCACAAATTGTGAGTAATTCTTTATCCCAATCTATGTAAAATGTTGTCCAAAGTAAATCTTTCAGAAGAAAGACAAGACACATATCAGTGTCTCTAACATATGGATGCCGAATACAATCATTAACCTCAGAGTTTAGTGTCAACCACATCTTGTCAATTTAGAAGGCCTTATCCTTATGCCACTCAACAATACAGTGCCTCTTTTGTTAATCAAATTGGGTACAAGTTGCAAATATTTGAAACTCTCCCACACCCAAATGTGAATTAGATGTGATTGAAGACTAATCTCCAAGATAAACATATCACAATCTAATGAACATATTTGTGAGATCGTCTATTGTTTTTTAAGGAATTGGTTGGATGGTTTTCGTGGTGGAATCGCGAAATCGGCATCATTGTGAAAACCTTTGCCATTGAAATGACTCTTGAACATGGGTGTTGTTAAGGATACATAATCTGTATTTTTGGCACGATGGGACCACTATATATACCATTTGAGAGCATGAGCTATCCTAGCCATCGTAACCATCATCTTCGTCTCTGCCTTTGATTTGCCTCTCCCTCCGAAATATTTTTCTGCGCAGAGGATCCGCCAATATGCATCTTCGTTAGTACCATAAAAAATCGAAATCCTCATGTTCAACCTTGAATTGGCGGGAATGAGAACGACAACGAAAGCACCAAATGATACGATCTAATTCGAGTAGGGTCAAACTCTAGAATTTATAGGAAGAAACTAGATATAAAAGAAGGAGAAATTAATTATATTTTCATTGATTTTTATCGCGAGGCGATACAATCCTTACATATACTAGTACATACACATAATAAGATAACTACAAAAATTACACAATAACTATTTAGTAACTTCCTCTCAAAAAACTACTTGATAACTAACCAATATAATGTACCTAAAAGACTCCTTCTCAGATAAACTACCTGAGTTATTTTTTTATTATCATTTTGGATCCTATCATACTCTTACTCTATAATATACAAGAGATGTAATACTACAAAATTTACAGTTCTGTTTATCTTGAGCTTATATTTTATAGGAGCGAAAGTAAAGATATCAATAACATAGTGCAAGGTGTGACTCGTTTAATAGAAGGCAAACAGTTGTTACTCATTGCTGAACATCCAGTGGGAGTAGACGCTCGGGTGAAAGATGTGATTCAACTATTGAACACCGAACAGCCGGAAAAAACCATGATTGTAGGGATATGGGGCATGAATGGGGTTGGTAAAACAACAATTGCAAAAGCCACATATAATCAAATGGGTTGCAGTTTTGAGGGCAAGAGCTTCCTCCTAAATGTCAATGAATTTTGGAAGCGGAGCGATGGTGGGCTAGTTTCTTTGCAGCGACAACTTCTTTCAGACGTCTACAAAACAACAAAGATACATATAGATACAGTTGAATCAGGAAAAATCATATTACGGGAAAGACTTCGCCATAAGAAGATATTTCTTGTACTTGACAGTGTGAGTAAATTGGAACAGTTGAATGCTTTGTGTGGTAGTCGTGAATGGTTTGGTCGTGGAAGTATAATAATTATCACAACAAGCGATAAACATATACTTCCTAGCCTTCAAGTTGATCATATTTATAGAATGAAATATATGGACACTACTGAATCTCAAGAGCTTTTTAGCTGGCATGCATTTAAACTTCCGAGTCCTATAGAAAGTTACACTGACCTTTGTAGAGATATTGTTGAGTACTCTGGGGGATTGCCGCTAGCTCTTGAAGTTATTGGGTCTTTTTTGTTTGATAAATCTGTAGTGGTGTGGAATTTTGTACTGGAGAAACTCAAAATCATTCCCCATGATGTGATAATGAAAGAGCTAAGAACAGAATTTGATAATTTAGATGGTAACGAGAAAAAGACATTCCTTGATGTAGCTACTTCATTTATTGGGATGGACAAAGATGATGCAATTCAGATATCAAATTACTTTAGGCATTTCCCGGAAAATGGAATAACAGTCCTTGAAGAGAAAAGCCTTGTAACTATAGATAGCGAGAACAGGATTGGAATGCATTCGTTGATACGAGAAATGGGAAGAGAAATCATAAGGCAACAGTCGATGATGGGTATGGCTGAGGCTGAGGCTGAGGCCGAGGTTAGTGAGGTATGTCCACTATGATATGCGCTCTACTCGATTTATCATTAATGTACATGTTTTGTTTATAAATTAAATATGCCAAAGGAAGGAAGTCGAGTGAACATTAATGAGGTAGTTTTTAACATTTGGTTTCATAATTTATGACAAGAATTAGTATCAAAGTTCAGGTCTCAACTCATAGTTGATGTCAATCGCATAAAAAGTTTATAGTTATCATATATATTTAAGCTCTGGTAATTTGGTTTTTATTTCAGTCAAAGATGTACGATGTATTCTTGAGTTTCAGAGGGGAAGACAGTCATGTGAAATTCATTTCACATCTCAATTCCTCTCTTCGAAATGCTGGGATTTATGTTTTCAAAGACGACGATGGGATTCAACGAGGAGATCAGATCTCAGTCTCACTCCTGCAAGCAATCGGGCAGTCTAGAATTTCTATTGTTGTTTTGTCTAGAAATTTCGCTAATTCTAAATGGTGTATGCTGGAGTTGGAAAGAATTGTGGAAATCGGCAGAACCAAGGGTATGGTGGTTGTACCAGTGTTCTATGAGGTAGATCCCTCGGAAGTACGGCATCAGACAGGAATGTTTGGAGAAGCTTTTGAACATCTTATATCAACAATATCAGTGGATAATTACACAAAGAGGAATTGGAAAACAGCACTCCATGAAGTTGGTGGCAGAGCAGGGATTGTCATCATAAATTCCAGGTAATTTAATAACTAATTAATTAATTTCTATTTTTATGTATTGTTAGATCATGATGCTTTGCTTTCTTCCCTTTTAATTATTGCTCTACATATCTTTCTGTGTATAATATTTTTACGAATAGGTGTTCCTGATCCATTTTGTTTTTCCTGTAGTCTAATTATACATCAAGATTAATTTATCATAAATAAAGTAATATATTGAAATTGTATCGTAAAAATATATTTGTAATCAACTCCATTATTTGATATATACTACTACCTCCGATACATTTAGTAGGAAGGAATAAACCTTGTCCTGGTGCATTTTTTATGTAACGAAGAACTCGGTGTGCAGCTTGAGAATGAGATGCATTAGAGCAGACATAGATTGCAAGTAAGCACTCAAATGCTGTTTAATTGAAGAGCTTGTAGTTCGGTGTCTATGGCCTACCCAATGATCATATTTAGAAGCTTGTTTGTGCATAAGTGCTATGTTAAAAATAGTTATCAGTGGATAGGATAAAATGTTTGTAGTGTGGAGAAATTTGATGATAAGAGAGGGCAGATTGAATTGGGTAAGGTGTGGTTTTGGATTTGTGTATATTGTTGCAAACATAATCATTTAGACAAATAGGAGGATGATATGGACTGGTAGTATAGTCTGAAGATGCATAGAGTTTTTGATACATATCAGGAGTAATACTAACTCCTGAAGTGTTGGCTGTAGAATTGTTGTTATTAGATATGGAAGAATCAGAAAGTTTATCAGAAACCTAAGCATCTAAGTTGTTGACGGAAGAGATTTAGTCACGTAACTTGAATCCGAGAGGAAAACCATAACTGTTAAAAATTTGTTTCATGCTCAACTTCTCAGAAAAGTGTTTCATTTACTTTTATCATGATATATTTCAAAACTTTTTGTGGTAAAAATTCAGGTTTCAATGGATTGCATATGCTATTTTATCTTGACTGAGATGAAAATCACACGAGACAAAAAGAAAAAGTACAATGTTTATATAACTGTTTGTTTATGCACTTACTCTCGGGCTCATATTCTATAGGAATGAAAGCGAGGATATCAAGAAAATAGTTGAACTCGTTACTCATTTGCTAGACAAGACAGATTTGTTTGTTGCCGACCATCCAGTGGGAGTAGAATCACGTGTACAAGATGTTATTGAACTACTGAACAGTCAAAAATCAAAAGATCCTCTACTACTAGGGATATGGGGCATGGGAGGGATCGGAAAAACAACCATTGCTAAAGCTGTTTATAATAAAATTCGTCATGATTTTGAGGCAAAGAGCTTCCTATTCAATGTCAGAGAAGTTTGGAAACTAGATAATGACAAAGTCTCTTTACAGCAACAACTTCTTTCTGACATTTACAAAACTACACAGATAAACATTAACACAGTTGAATCAGGAAAAAAAATATTAGAGGAAAGACTTTGTAAGAAAAGGATATTTCTTGTTATTGATGATGTGACTAAATTGGATCAACTGAATGCTTTGTGTGGAAATCGAAAATGGTTTGGTGAGGGAAGTAGAATAATCATCACAACAAGAGACAACGATTTACTTAATAAGCTTGAAGTTGACCATGTATACAGAATGAATGAAATGGATGACAGTGAATCTTTGGAGCTTTTTAATTGGCATGCATTCAAGCAACCAATTCCTAGCGAAGGTTTTACCGACCTTTCGAGGGATGTTGTTAAGTACTCTGGAGGACTGCCGCTAGCTCTTCAAGTCATTGGTTGTTTTTTGTTTACTAGGAGAAGGGAAGCAGAGTGGAAAAGTGTACTGGACAAACTCAAACTGATTCCCAATAATGAAGTGTTAGAGAAGCTCAAAATAAGTTTTGATGGTTTAAGTGATGATGATGTGAAAGATATATTCCTTGATATTGCTTTTTTCTTCATAGGTATGGACCGGGAAGACATAACTAAGATATTAAAAGACTGTGGTCATTTTCCGGAAATTGGAATAAGTGTCCTCGTACAGCAAAGCCTTGTAACTGTTGATAGGAAAAACAATATTGGAATGCATGATTTACTCCGTGACATGGGAAGAGAGATCGTCCACAAGAAATCTAAAGAGGTGGGCAAGGAGCCGAGTAGATTATGGCGTTACGAGGATGTGCAAAAGTTGTCAAAAGATACAGTAAGATCTGATTTTATGCTACTTCTTTCATTGTAACAGACCATGGACTTCAAATACTAAAAGATTTTTAACCACCACTTACCTAAGCTGTGTTTTATTTTACATTTCATTTTGTTTTTCAGAGTACTTTAGATGTTAAGGGACTAACTATAAAGATGTCAAGAATGGACTCAACAACTTATTTGGAAACCAAAGCATTTGAGAAGATGGACAAGCTTAGATTGCTTCAACTTTCTGGTGTACAACTTGATGGGGATTACAAATATCTTTCAAGAGATATTAGGTGGCTTAGTTGGCATGGATTCCCTTTAAAATCCATACCTTCAGACTTTCATCAACGAAGTCTAGTTGCTGTCGACTTAAAATATTCCAATCTGGAACGAGTGTGGAGGAAGTCTCAGGTATAAATTCAATTTGTTTGTTTTTGTGATCTAGTTAATTAACTTAATGTCAATACTAATCTTCCATTTGGAAACAATGAACTCGAATTTTGTGTCTCGTAGTACCTATTTTGTGTTTTCCATAAGGAGTAAATTTAATTAAAAAGGAGAGTACAAAGCGTCATTTTCTAGGGGAAAAAAAGCAAAGTTACTTAAGAATAGGAATAACTTGTTTTTGAAGTAATCTAAGCCTTTACTAGACATAGTAAACATAATAGCATTAGGTTTGGTTACACTCTATATCATTTCAGTGGGAACTTTTCATAGTAACAGCAAAAAATATATTTGGCCAGATTACAGTCACATAATTCATTGTCCGTATTAGTCTCTCATATATACTTGGATATGAGAAGAAAAATCTCGCTGCTTAAGAATCGTAACATTTGAATCCCATGAAATCATCTACTGATCATAATTCAGCATTCCATTTTCTTGATGAGTACAAAGGCGTACACTTGCATTATTATAAAAGCAGAAATGAATTGCAGAGGCATACATCCTTTGAGAGATAGCGATACCAGACTTTGGCCAAGAATCTCAATTATAAGTTTTGTATCAAAATGGTGAAGTAGGTGTTTTATATTGCTGAATTTGAATATCCTAACTTGCTATTATGACAATATCACCTACATAATTCATATGGCAGACAGACACTAGATGAATACTTGTAAATTACCGAGTAATCCACATCATTCCAAATTTCTTTAAGATAAAGTGGAATAGCTCAAGTCAATCCTACAATGACTTTTAAGAGAAGAAATCAATCATAACTCCTCCTGGATACACACACACAATTAATTCTTCAGGAAAATATTTTTATCTCTAATTGATGTAAATGCATTCGATATATGGCATCCATTCAATATATGTATATATTTTTTAGTATATTTCTTCTCTAATATAATATATGTCTTCGAATTTTCTTTTCCTGCAGTTGCTGGTGAAGCTAAAAATTCTTAATCTTAGTCATTCTCACAACTTGAGACATAGCCCAGACTTTTCAAAGTTGCCAAATCTTGAAAAGTTAATACTTAAAGATTGTCCAAGTCTGTCTTCGGTTTCTTCTAATATAGGGCATCTCAAAAAAATTCTGTTGATAAACTTGAAAGATTGTACAGGTATTCGTGAAGTTCCAAGAAGCATCTATAAGTTAGACTCGGTTAAAACTCTCATTTTGTCTGGATGCACAAAAATTGAAAAGTTGGAAGAGGATATAGAACAAATGAAATCTTTAACCACCTTGGTTGCGGATAACACTGCTATCACAAAAGTGCCCTTTGCAGTAGTAAGATCAAAAAACATTGCATATATTTCTCTCTGTGGCTATGAAGGATTTGCACGTAGAGTGTTTCCTTCTATTATTCAGTCTTGGTTGTCTCCAACAAATAATATTCTATCCCTAGTTCAAACATTTGCAGGAACTTCATGTCTTGATTTCACAGATGAACAAAATAATACTTTCTATTGTCTATCGTCCATTTTTGAGGACTTTCAGAATCTTCAACGTATTTGGTTGAAATGCGATTCAGAAGCTCAACTAAATCAAACTGTGGCAAGTATTTGTGAGGGATTCTCAAATATCGGGACTTCGACATCAATTCATTGTCACAGTCAAGTTTGTATTTCAAGCTCAAAAAGTTCCTTGACATCCCTTTTGATTCATATGGGAATGAGCTGCGATGTCACCAACATTCTCACAGAAAATATTTTGCAGGTTCTCTCTTTCTCCTTCCCTTACATGTCCAAACACAACCCTCTCTATGTTTGTTTGTTTATATATATCAAACATCTATGGTTAAAATCAAGTAATCTGATAAAGTCTTATATAGTAATTGATTTGAATGGAATATTGTAAACTTGAAACACCTTATAAGCACTTTCAAAATGGATGGTTGGATCGTTTCGTTTTTCATTCTACAAAATATTATTCAGTGGTGTAATATAAAAGTTTGACTCAAGAGTCAATTAGCTGGGTCTTATTGTTATGTTATTTAACCATGCAGTGGTTAATATTATTGTGCTATTTAGTTTTAAATATTTTTTTAGGGGAAGTTTTATATATTTTGTAAAGTGTATCTTGACCTTGTTTATAGATTACATAATGGTTAAATAATATTTTTCTTCACATATGTGGATTGTACAGAAAATTCCTCCTGTTGGATCTGGTTTACTCCCTGGTGACAACTCTCCCAATTGGCTAACCTTCAATAGCAACGGTTCTTCTGTAACTTTCGAAGTACCTCAAGTAGATGGTCGTAATTTGAAGACAATCTTGTGCATTGTATATTCTTCTTCCGCACACAATACAACAACAGAAGGTTTTAAAGTTGTGTTGGTAATAAATTGCACAAAGAACACCATTCAGGTCTACAAGAGAGATGGATTATTAGCCTCCTCTGGTGAAGAGGAGTGGCAGAGGGTAATATCAAATATAGAACCTGGAAACACAATTAAGGTGGTTGTTGGTTTTACAAATGAATTCATTGTGAATATGACAACAGTTTATCTTGTATATGACGAACCAATTGACGGAAAGACGAAGCACTGCGATGAGACAGATGTGAATGGTATTGTTTCTAGTGGTGATGAAAATGTAAGTAATAGTAGTCCAAATATATATATACTCTCCCTATGTTGATTTGCTTTTAAATTTATTTTGGGGTTCATTTTGTTCTCTTAACAAAAAAAAAGTATCATTATTGGTCCCCTAACTTAAATAAGTTAGTGCAAGTCAGTCATTTCCTTCCAAATGACACAAGCGACGTTAATTTTTGCTGACGTATCATATGATATGTCAGCTATTATTAAACCTTCCCCCAATTGAATTGTTTCCCCTATTTAACCAACTTAGGGTTATAGAAACCATCTTCCTCAAAAAATTTATGGTTTCGACAACGCTAATAAAAAATGTCCAGCATGCGAGCTTCATCTTTATCATGCCTTCCGAGATCTTTAAACAATGATGGAGTGATAGCTGAAAATGATATTTCACATGAATCGTAGAACTTAAAACCACGCTGGACACCAAAGTGTTGGTGTGGGGATTTCACTGTGGTTCGAAGGGTCATGACAATCGTCAATTTTGGAAAACGATTCTAAGGATGTTCACACTTTAGCATAGAACAATTATTCTTTAATTTTCCTATAAAGTCTTTGTTTATTTATCTACAATAGTGTTTATGTTTACACGCAGTTAGGATGCAACTATTTTGATTGGTATTATGAAGAAGTTGCAGATGAAAAGGATTTGTTTATCATGAAGCTAACAAAGAGATTGGAGGTTCTAACACGAGTAAGTGATGAACAAGGCCAACAATTGCTTGAAGAAAGGAAAAAAGCACTTGAACAAAATGAAAGAATTGATCATCAAAAACAGAAGATTGTTGCACTTGAGAGTGGACTCAATACTACAATGAAATGGATGAAAATTTGGAGGAATTGTAGTTTGGTTTTATTAATGGTGTTAATGTACAAAATGATGGTGTAATCTCTAGTTTATGATGGTGTAATCTCTGGTTTTGTTTAAGCATGTAATCCCTAATTTTTAATTTGAAATCTGTGAATACTGGGGGTTTGAAATACAAATTCATATTCTTAAAGTGTGATCTGTTAGTGACTTAATGCAAGATTCAATTATTGGCCATTGAATTATAATCATTAAATACTAAGGCTATTAGGTCACTTGTGCACAGTAGACAAAATTTTCTTGGGAGATCCTTCTGGACCTAGGAAGATGGTTTGTTAGGTTGAGATCAGCCGTGTAGAGGGATTAAGCTCTTCGTCGTCCATCGTAGTCCGTTGTGAGTCTTTCTCCATCAAAGGGGGGTGGTGTACCTGCACGTGCATTGATGCTCAAGTCAATGAGGAATTAGATCCGGACTGGAGGCTCGTCTTGACCAAACGTTGCACGATTAAGCTTCAGAACTAACGAGGGGTAGACATGGCAAGGGGTGGGGACGGGTTTTGCCTTCCTCATCCCCATCCCCTATTCCCATATACTTACATGTTACCCTACTCATACCCAACTGGGATGAGAAATTGAATCTCATCCCCGTCCCCATAGTGAATCAATTTTTTTTAATAAAAAAAATAATTTTATTAAGCTTCAATGGTAATGTTGTAATGCATTATCCAACAATTTGGGCTCATTTTAACATTCTCTTACCGAATAATTCAGTTGCTTCTTTAACTATCAATGAAAGGTCTTATATCATGACAATTATCAAACCAAATAACATGACATATCATTATCAACCCCCTCAACAAAAACAAAAACATGACCTTTCTACATTCGGGTAGGGTTTGGGTATGGGTTCGGGGTAGGTACATATATCCCCGTTACCTGCTCTGTACCCGTATTTTGAAATCGGGGAAAACTCAAACTCATACCCGAATCCAGTCAAATCGAGGAAAACCTGTCAAATCGGGGTTGGTTTGGGCGGGTACCCATGGACACGGGTTTTGTTGCCATGCCTAACGGGGGGTCACGCTTTCGATACTCAAATTCAATGTTATGTCGATTTTTCAAACGAATCACAAAATATTTGGTCGAACATAGGTCAAGGTTATCCATGCCCCGCTCTTTAAGTTATAAATCTTGTCCAACTCACATGAACAATGCGTGAAACACATATTATTGTATTTCCTGTCAACTACAACTTCATACTGGTTTAAGGCAGGGTCAATCAATGTTACATAACGCCACAACTCAGCGCCTATTTCCTTTGTGAGACTTCTTCCCAAACGCAAAACATCCTGTCAAAATATAAGATTAAAATAAACAGGCATATAAAAAACATCAAAATAACGTTTAAATTTAGCAGCACATAAAAACTAACTACCAAAATTAGTTTTTCGTCATAACATCACAATCACAAAGGAATGAGATAAAATAGTTGTTTTTCAACTAATTTTGATTGCGTTTTAAACTCTCATAATTCTACAACATAAAAACGTATTTTTAATATAAAGTAAACATCAAACTTTCAGATTTGCTAAAAAACAAAGAAATTGCATAATATTTTCTTCGTGAAACTTATTCCCAAGCACACCTCTTTTGGATGGAACTCCACATTATATGTTCTCCATTTAATTCTAAGCAGTCCTACATAATCTGGATCATGAGGGTCGCATCTATATTATGTATAAAGAAAACACTTCCTTTCAGATTTTTGGGTTAGATTTTTTTTTCTTCCAAAAATACCCTCAATTTTGAATACAAATAACACATGTAACAAATAGATAAGTATAAATTTAAATATTAAAAAAAATTAACAAACACGATATAAATATATATGTCTTGTTTTTTTTTCCTTTATCATTTAAAATGTGTAAAAAACTATATGAACATATTTTTACACTTACTTTTTCAATATCTCAATTATACCCTTAAACAATTTTTTCTACAATAAAGATCGTTGTTAGTGTCATTAAAAAAAAAGAATTTAGATATTTTTTTTGTTATATTCATTGAAATAAATAAACATGATTAGTTTGGTTTATTATAACTTTAAAGCAACAAACATTTATATTTTTAGTTTTAATCTAAATCAAAATTTCATAAAAAAAAAGCAGGTAATAATCTTCAAACGTTAGCGCAATAAAAAGAGCAGAAATACGGACACAGAAATACGGGCACGTGAGTTAATAATTTCTGATGGCTTAAGACTTGGTTAAGGTTAATATAGATCCACCCGGAATGAAGTGGTGTCTAAAAGATTAGGGTTAGGGTCAGGAGTTGTTTTTAAAATGTTAATTAGGATTAGAAATAAGTATGATCACCGATTCAAAAAAAATAAAAAATACATAGTTGTCATTGATGGATAAAAAAACATGGGACAAAAATTGGTTACCGATAAATAAGAATGTCGACAGCTACTTCAACTTTACACTTCCTTTCTCGTCTTCGCTTCATCGCCAAACACCAACCTCTCCCTCTTTCAAATTCAATCCCTTTCCATTTCTCTGTCAAGGTTCCAATTAATCGCTTTTCATCGATCCTCTTCACGTTCTAAGTTTATTTTCTCATAATTCGTTTTCATTTTGCAGAAACAACCAACTCGTAGATTTCGATTCTTCTCAATGGCTGCTACGGAATCAAAGGAATCACCGGCTAACAACCCTGGTCTTCATGCAACTGTAGATGAAGCTACTAAGGGTTACTTTATGCAACAAACTGTAATCATTGTTTCTATTCGTATATTTACAATTTCACTTAGATAAGTGCTTATAGCGTAAGTGCTTTATGTATTATACTAAACAAACACAAAACAATTTTTATTTTATTTTTGTATGAAAAATATCTCTAAATTATTGAATATCAAAATCACCTTTTTATGATTCGTAATATACAGGCTCTAAGTTGTTTCCATTAAGTATTAACTCACCAAATAGTCTAACAAGTGGTTATGTTAGTAAATAAGTGCTTATATCAGTAAATAAACTAAGCTCTAATAAGCCCCTTATGATTGTTATTGTTTGTGTAGTGTTGAATTTCTAAAGCTTTGTTTCTATCGCAGATGTTCAGAATCAAAGATCCCAAAGTTAGCCTTGATTTTTATTCTCGTGTTTTGGGCATGTCGTAAGTATTTTTTTTCCACAACTAATATATTGTGTCTACTGTAACACTTATATTCTGTTGGGTAAATTAACCCGATTTTATACATTCATGAATTGTGTATGACTAGCTAGGAATGCGATTTAGTTTGAATTTTCTCTGTGTTGACACTTGACAATGCTACCACTTTGAGAAAGCTAACGACAGTTTTGTGGTTTGTTTAGTTTGCTTAAGAGATTGGATTTTCCTGAGATGAAGTTCAGCTTGTACTTTATGGGGTATGAGGTATGGCTTATATTGTTACTTGCTAGTGATAATTTAGTTTCTTTTGCTACATAGTGATAATTTAGTTTTATGAAGTGGATTACTTGATTTGAATTATGCATGTTGGCCATATCCGCTGTGTTGGCAATATTAAAGCAATGCTGAAATTTAAACCAAGTTTTAATTTCATGGATATGCTCTTAAAACTTTTTATTGCATCTTTTTCTTGTTCAGGATACATCTGAAGCTCCAAGTAACTCGGTTGATAGAACAGTTTGGACCTTTGCTCAAAAGGCTACGATTGAATTGACACAGTAAGGAATATGAATATAAATTTGTTAGATTTCTTTATCTTATTGTCTCTTGTCTGACAATAAAGTAATATACAGTAACTGGGGTACTGAAAGTGATCCAGAGTTTAAAGGGTACCACAATGGTAATTCCGATCCTCGTGGTTTTGGTAAGTGATATCTCATTTGGTTTGATATAAATTTCTGTCTCAAAGCCCTAGTTATTTTTATTTTTGTATTTAATACAATGTAGAGACTCTGCTTAGGTGGTTTGGGCATGTAGAGAGAAGACTTGTTAATTCTGTAGTAAGGAGAGTATATTAGATGGATTGAGAGTAGTCAAACCACTTGAGGCATTAGAAAAACTATAAGAGAAACTATTAAGAAAGGTCTATAGATTAATGAGTTGGAGAGAAATATGATGTATGATAGAGCATTATGACGTTGTTTGATTTATATAGCTGACCCCACTTAGCGGTACAAGACTTGATTATTGTTTTTGTTGCTGTAATGGCATTGTTAATTAGGATTTTTCGTATCATGATTCAGATCTCACGGTTCTATGCAAGTTAATAGGCCATTGATTTGTATCATATGATGAATCACAAATGACTTTTAAATAATCATGTGATTCGTGCACGAAACAATTCGATTTGTATCACCATATATGAATTGCACAATTCGGTGGTGTGTTCTGTCTTTTCTTTTACCAATCTCATCAAAGATATTTAAAAATAAAAGAAAATTACTACGGGAAATAAAGCTGTTGGGGCATTATTGATTATTGAATACACCCTATTTCATTATATTTATATCACTGCTCTGTTTTCATTTAGTTGAAATATGTGCTTTATATAAACAATCAGTCATTTCCTCATATATGGGTTTCATACAATTGCCAACACTACACTTTATTTGGCTCTACCTTTACTTTGTTTACATTTTTTTCATTTATGATATATAATCTCTTTAGGCTTATGGTTAAGTTTGGTTTATTCCTAAATTTAAAATTATTATATCAAGCATTACATTCATTTCAAGCAATTTTTAATTTGTGCTTGAATCTCATAATTCGAGAAAACTTGATTCACAATTCAGAAGTTAGTTTGGCGATTCATGATTTGCATTGTGAATTTGTGACTTAGTATTATGTTTGCCGGTTACACTTCGAGTTTGTTATTTTAAAAAAAAAACTACTGCCTATTATTCTTGCATTCATATGTAGTTGGAGTCTTGGTGCTTATCTGATGATTTGGAAGCTCACCGTTCATAAAATCTGTTTAGTTGTGAATACCTCATATGAACCTTTTTTTTTCTCATACACCGTGACACAATGGTAGTGTGTGTTTGATTCCTTTAAACAGAAACTGTCAAATTGGTTTTGTAAATGGTGAATTTAGCAGGCCATATATATCTTTTGAAGTGTTTGTAGTAAAAAGTACTGCCAAAAGTGTAAATGGGAAACATTTCCTTAGTTGGTTTTGGTATGATATGCATTATTCTAAGTTCGGTTTCTAGGTGTTATCAAATTGCTGTTCAAATAGTGAATTGCCAATCTAATTTTTGAACCATGAATTGTAAATCAGAGAAGTGCTATTGTCAAACTCTCAAACACACTCTCTTGGTCACACTCTCTCTAATTGGGCCACCTCATCCTCTTTTTAAACATGTTTCTTGGCTACCGGAAGTTTACGTTTGCCTTTTTTTCTTTATTAACAAAAAAAAAAAATAAGTCCCTTTTCGCTCAACATCAGCACTTGAATTTGAATTTATAATGCTACAGATAAATCAAAAACCATCATATTCTCCAATTGCAATCATTCATCAAATTGAACCATCCACCATTTTTCAGAAACCATCATAATCCTCAACTCTTATCCACTCGTTTTCAATTTCAATTTCTATCTTTTTCCTCTGTTGTTTTGTTTTTATTTTAGTTTTTTTTTCTTCTTATTTTGGGGATCGAAGTTTCCGAATTGACACAACCCAACCTTCGTCGGTGTCGTCTTGCGTGTGCGGTGCTCCCCCATTTCAGGGTACCTTTGTATTTGTCATGAACTGACGAACCATAATCACAGTCACCCCTGTCACGGAAAGCTAGCACTGAATCGGTGACATGAGACAAAGCCACCGTTAGTGATGGTGGCGATACTCTGTAAGTAGTGAGCAGATAGAGAAATAAAAAACGCTTGGTCAAGGATTGTTTGTGACTTTTTGAACCAATTGAAATAGCAAACAATTAAAAAACTTTGTAAATTAAAAGTCAAGAGTGCTATTGACGGAAGAAATTTGGGCATGAACAGGTAAGCCACCGATAGTGAGGAATGCGGTGGTGGTGTCAGGCGACGACGACGGTGAAAATGAAATAATAATACTAAATTAAAAAGAATCCTCCAACTTGGTAAGCCGGTTAACCGGTATGTTGTTAAAATAATTTGAAGGCGTGGCACTCTGTAGAAGCGTTTGTTCAACAGCGTGTGTTTGAGCGTGTGTATTTAGCATATCTCTTGTAAATCATACTGAATGCTGTATAGTGCTCTGAATGTAATAGTTGTATACAAGGAATTGCAAATTATATACCATTAGTTATAAGTCATAACTGATCTGTTAAACTCAGTTACATTTAAACCATTACTTTAAAAAATGACCTGCTTGCTGTTTAATTTATTGTTCATATGAGATCCTCATCACTATAATTAATCAGTTATCATTCTTTTTAAGTTTCTTACACATTACCCCAAAAATGTTGATAGACATAAATTATGATTTTTCAATTTCACTCCGGTGACCTAATTTTCATTTCGTAATGAACACGTCTGTAATTAACTTTATTTATATTTACTTTCTACATTTCTACTATTAGTTTCATGTCCTTCACATGGATGTAATTTTTTCTCTTTTCCAATGTTATTTATTGGATATATATGTGCTGTTCCTTACCTTATTGGGATAACTAGGCGACTGAATTCTAATAGGAAGTCGTCCTTCTGTTTACAGGACACATTGGCATTACCGTTGATGACACCTACAAAGCATGTGAAAGATTTCAGAATCTGGGAGTTGAGTTTGTTAAGAAACCAGAGGATGGTAACTTTTTTTAACTTCATTCTAGAAATTCAAATTGACTACTATGAATATATCATTTTTATTTATAAATGCTATGGATGCTTTGTGTGTGAGGTCTGTTATACTGCAGTTGATAACTATCTGAATTGTTTGCCTACTTGGCCATCTGTTATGTTTTTTTTAGTGTTGTATCCCTCCTCCACATCATGAAATCCATTTTTATAGATATTTCAAGGGATAACTCGACTCTTAAAATATATACATATATTTTTAAGTAGCATGAAACTGGAGGATGGAATCTAATTCTAGAAACATAGTTTAGAGTTAGGAGGTATGTTTTTTGGTAAACAACTTAAGCGAGCTTATGGAGTAAGTGCTCATCATATAAAGGCTTATGTATCGGCTACTGTTGGCCGATATGACAAGAGCAATGATAAGCTAGAGGGGGATGAATAGATTATCCCCTTTTTATAAAACTCTTTCGAAAGCGTGGTTTTATAAAACTTCTTTTGAAATCAAATGACTTTATAGGATTATGCAATAGCTTCAATGATAATAGAATAAGCAATGGCACAGTAACAATTCAAATTGGAACGAGGAATTCACTCTTAAACTGTAATTTATCAATCAATTATTAATACACATTAACTTCCACAAAACCAATAACTATTTTAAACCAAACCTAACTTTAAACAAGAAATCACTATCACAATAAACTAAACAACTTTAATATATGTGATGAGATTATCAACAAGTTAATCTCTAATATGAAAGGTGATTGAATTGATAGATCAACAGTGTTCTTGACAATTAGGTTTTAAAAATTATTCAATCACAAAGCATATGACAATTAACCTAATCCATCAACATCATATATCAAAGTAAATTTTCAGAAATTAAAGAGTAAGGAAAAGAGAACACCGGATTTATAGAGGTTCCCCTATCGTCCTCGCTGAGGGCACATCCTCTCTTCGTAGAAGAAAACGCCTCCTCTACGGACCAACACTAGAATGTTGAAAATGTTTACAAGAGTTAATTAAGGTTCCTTCAATTTACGAATCACCACCATCCTAAACCTTCTACACTATGTACCCACTCCAATGCCTCCAATCTTCAAGCTCCTTGAAATTGGATGAATCCCAAGGTCTTTGGATCAAGCTAGCATACAATCCTTCAATCTTCTTGCCCAAGAAATCTTCTTTGCTATGTCCTCACTTCGATCCCCTTCAACCTAAATTGTTTGAATTTGATGGGATGTCTTTTGATTACTTTTAGAACTTTATTTTGATGGAAAATGACAAAGTTAATTATAATTATTGAGTATATCGTCCCTTAATTTTCTGTATTTTTCTATTTTTAGAATGCAGTATATAAGTTGTAAGTTTTCATAAGCAATCATGGGGAGCTTATTAAACTAAGTTGGAAACATCTAATAGATGTGTCATAAGCTATTTTCATAAGCACTCGGAACTACTCACAATTGGGTACAACCAGTGGTGCCACTGTTCAATAAACAAAGAAATTGAGCATAATACAATTGCACGACTTCTGGTGTACAAATGTTAAATGCTAATGGAAAATGTTAAAATTATGCTGATGCCATCAGGCCGTACCATCTGTGCTTCAAACTTAAGTCTTCAAGTTATTTGTTTTTGCAGGGAAAATGAAAGGGATAGCATTTATTAAGGATCCTGATGGATACTGGATTGAAATTTTTGACCGGAAAACAATTGGAAATGTAACAGGAAGTGCTGCTTAAGATAAACCCCTTCAGGTAGAGACCGTAGTTTCCAATTCCCTTACCTTATTTACTTATCAATGTGTTTGTGCCCTGAGTGTAATGTTTTCCTTACATTATATTCTATGACATAAAGAACCAGGTTACTTGCATGTTAAAATTTGTTTCAGTGTGCCGAATTATGTAAAATCGCTCTTTCTCCAAATTAGTTTGTTATATGCATATATACTCCAAATTAGTTTGTTATATGCATATCTAGCTCATAAACAAGTCACGTGTTTTTGTATGGTGACTTTATCTGTGTGTACCTCCACGTAGTAAAACCAAAGATGCAAGTGGAGCAAGCTCCCTAAAGTAAGTTGTCTTTATTGAACAAGTTGTGTTATCCCTTGGATCATTAGTAAGTTGACATTATAATGTACTTTGTTAGATTAAGGATGGAAAAAAATGAGTACTTACGTTTAATTTAAACTTGGAAACCACACGATTTTCTATTTTGATGGAAACCCAAAACTACTACAATATTTCTTTCAAAAAACAGTAAACTGATGCTATAGAATTTTCGCCAAATAATGGGAAGGGTTGTATCCTTTTTTGGTCTATTGCAATCAACTTTATTAGAACTAGGGTTGAACCCACCTTAATCCTACAAAACCATCTTGAAAGGTGAGGACTTCCCCCACTTATATAAGCACATGTATAGGCCCGTTCTCATCCAATGTGAGACCTCTTAACACACCCTCTCACGACCAGATTTGAACTTCTGGAGCGTGATCCGTTAACGGTAACCTAATAGGTGGTGACCGGATCTTGAATAGGCTTTGATACTAGATTAAAATTTGAGTTGGGCCTAACTCTCAAACCTACAAAACCGGCTTGTAAGGTGAGGGTCTCCACTTATAAACACCTGTTGAGGTCTTATCTCATTCAATCCAATTTGAGACTCTTGACAAACCTTACCTTGTATGTGCAAGAGAATGTTTTCTGAACTACGAACCTGTGATGTATTCACAGGACAGAATTCCAACCATTGTGCAAGTTTCTTATAAAATACTATCCTCAACAGAAAAAGTTTATTCTCTGGAAAATAAGATTATATAAACCTATAGTGATTGTTTTATTGATTTGTGCAAAATATTTTCTGTAACCAAGTAGGAGTGAGTCCATTCTTTCTAGCTGGAATGTCTTTGCCATATGCTATATAATGAGTTAAATGTACTTTGAATCCATATAAAACACTGTTTTAGTTAATTTTCTATCAAAATTTTACTCAGTCCCAAACTTACCGAAATTACGGGTGAGGACTAAAATGAGAAGAAAAAAATTCTAGGGACTAAACTTCAAAGACCGCGATTTTATAATAACCAAAAACACATTTAACTTTAATACAAGTCACTTGGAGTAAGTTTATGTTACCAGCTTAAACATTTCCTTACATATGCCATGCGCATCATATCATAATGATTTAATTGCTATTTATTCTTTTTCCTCAAATCAATGGCATGTGAAATATGAAGTAAGAAATGTTTCAGAAAGAAATTTAGATTCAATAATCATATTTCATTCTAGTTCTTTAATACACATTTGTTATAAAATCTTCATGGTTTTGTTTAGACAGTTTCATCTCGTTGCAGATATAATCGGGTCACTGCTCCAATGTGCTTGACTGCTTGCTTTGTAAGTCTTGGTACTTCTCCAACTCCCTCAAGGAAGAATGAATAATTTGTAGTCAAAGCAGAATGTTAAGGATTCTGTTGTGAATCTTCGTTTTCATTTCAAAATGCCTTGTAATCAGTATATAGTAGATTTTGACTGTGTCTGCAGTCAATTGGAAAAGATGTTAGTACCTTTTTGTGTGAACTGTGTTTTTAACTTCCTTACGCTTTGACAACTCTTAATTGTGATACACAGTCCGTTTGTTTTGACAATGCATCCGGTTAGTGCATGTTTGGATTGATTGTAGATTGACATAATCATGGTGAATCATTGTGATTTTGACAAAAGTTGTACTTCAAAGTTTTATAGAATCACGGTGGCTCGCTGTAGTTTTGTCAAACTCACCGTTGATCCAAACATGCACTCAGTATCTTGGTAAGCAAAGAATCGAGAATATTTGTAGTAAAGATTGACATACAGTCCATTTTATTGAGTGGAAACAAACCAAATAAGACCAACTATATATAACAGAATCAAATCAAGCTACAGAAAACAAACCCAATTAGCCAAACTATCCAAACGTGACAAAACCAAAGCAAACCATTCCATACAATGCACCCGGTCCAATAAAACTCAATTCAACTAAATACAGATGAATAATTATACTTATAATCTAGCAAATGATTTTCTAATGCTTTGATCCTTTTAATATCATATCATGTTAACAGTTTACAATTTTTTATTTTATTCATGATACTGTTGCAATTTATTTGATATTAAAACACATTTGAAGGTAATTACGTACAAACCAATGAGATAACAAGATTTTCAATCTGAATAAAGTTGATCTAATGTAGTTTCACAATCTACTTTATTCGACATCATATCATATCAAGAGTTGCTTTAAACTAATGGTTAGGAAAATCTATATTTTTTTGGCGAATTAAATCTAAATATTTGATATTATTTTTATTGAATTATTAACTTATTTTGACGGAATCCTTCAAAAAAAACTTATTTTGACGGAATTATTACAATTAATTGGTAACATTACAACTTCATGAATTTGGTTTATATTAGGCTTAATTGCAGTTTTAGCCCCTAACTTTTTCAAAGTTGCGATTTTGGTCCCCTAAGAAAAAAAAATACAAAACCGCCCCCTAAGTTTTGCGCCTGTGGCAGCTTTGGCCCCCAAGGCTAATATTGACTCGGTCTACGCTGACGTGGCACCCTAAGTGAGGTGTCACATGTTAATTTTTTAATTTTTTTTTGCCTTGGGGGGCCAAAACTGCTACAGTTGTAAAACTTAGGGGGCGGTTTTGTAGTTTTTTTTCTTAGGGGCCAAAATCGCAACTTTGGGAAAGTTAGAGAGCTAAAACTGCAATTAAGCCTTTATATTATTCAATGTAAAAAGTATATTTTTTTTTTGTGAATTCTGAAAGAAAAAAAAATGAAGATGATGATGGTGTTGATGAATGTGATATTGAAGATGATGAAGAAGAGTGAGGATGAAGATGAAGAAAGAGAGAATAAGATGATGAAAAATAAAAAAAATTAGGTGTTGACGGTTCACTATAGATACAATGGATATTCAATCGAATGGTTAAAATCAAATCAAAAAACGGCACAGTTACTTATTTGACGGAAAGGACGTTTTTGAAATTTGATTCAGAAGTTGAGGGACCAAAATGATGATTTTAAGACTTATGGGACCAAAATGAAAACTGAGAATTAGTTGATGAACCATTTGATTAATTTAGCCTAATTTTTTCTTGTTTTTGCAAAGAATGACATTAATCGTTGTTAGAGTTTCAAACAATTGTTAAATATCAATGTACTATGAATCATATGCAACACTTCTCCACTTAGAAATCACCTTCTAATATACCTCCAAATAGTACCATAAGAATTTCTTTCAACCACAATTGCACTATAACTTTCTTCTGAAACTTTACACTTACATATTGTGCATTACAGTTTATTGATGTGCAGTTTCAGCACAGACCGTAAACTTGTCTTCTCTAGTATAGTAATGGAAAGAGACAAGATTTTGAGAGGTGCAACCAGTCCCAAGAAACTCATGATTATGACTTGTTGAAAACGAAATGGAACCTTTTAGGCTTTGTTCATGAGTAAAAGTCAGCCCAACAGCAAATTTGTGACTTTGTTGCAACTAGGCACATATTTATATTCATGCTTAGTTGAAACTTTAATCTTGACCGTAACATTTTTAGTCGAGAATAGATGATCACATTCTTTATATTATATTTTTTGTCAAAACTTTCTTTCAATGTTGTGTATAACATTTGAAAATTGTTTTTCCCACTTGTAAATTTGCTAAAAAATACATGAAAAATACGCATTTGACCCCACCTGTAGCTAACTACCGTTTAGTGATCGCAATGGTAGTTAACTGCAATTGGCTTCCTTTTCAACAGTGGTTAACTACAGTTCTGATGCCAACGGTAGTTAACTACCGTTGTAGGTGCATGTCAGGAAAATAAAAAATATGATAGAAAATTCTTCAAATGTAAATGAGTTAAAAGATGCGTTACCTGTTTCTTGATGTCAAATGTGTGTAGAAACCTTCTAGCAATCCTTAGTTAACTTTAGTTTAGGTCAAATGCATAATTTTCATGTGTTTCTTTTAGCAAATTTACTTGTGGTAAGAGCAATTTTCATAACATTTTAGTGAGCCAGGGCCATGTTTATTTTCTTTGAGAAAACCAGGGCCCATGGTTATTATATACTATTTTCATCTCTAAAATATAGAACTAGGTTGACAAAATCACCATAATTTAAAAAATTTGTATTAATTGTTGTTTGCAAGTGTGAGCTAAATGTCCTACATTAGGTAAAAATATAAAGATTGAACATTATATAAGTGACATGATCCATAAACTCATTGCCTTAAGATTTTAGATAAGAGTGCGGTGTCTCTCTCACTTGAGTAGTTACTTTGGTTTGATGTGGGTGGTCCCCCCCGGCTCTCTGACCTGATGTGGGTGGTCTCTCGGCTCTCCTCGTAACCCAACAATGGTATCAGAGTTTGATGTGGGTGGTCCTCCGGCTCTCCTCTTAACCCAACAATGGTATCAGAGTCCAATTCGACGAAGGGTACAACCAGCTCCTTCTATCGAAAGTCTTCTTGACAAAGTGTTCATAAGGCAAGTTCCGTTGTCTCATTTTCTCGAAAATGTTTGTGTTTTTCTTTGTGCAGTTGTAATCTTGCTTTCTCAATATTAAAATATTAGCGCTAGCAATGAAGGTATGCAGGTAACAAATGAGAGAGTTTCTAGACTTTTTCTAATGGTAATTAAGTCGCCAGCTATGAAACTTTTGCACTAAGAAACAAATTAAACGTCCAATTAGTCAAATTTTGTTTGGTTTGCTTTTTTACCAATGTGTATGAAATGTAATTTATTTGATTAATATTCAGTTGTTTTCAGTTTACACTACGCACTGAATGGCTTTTTATTATTCTACATTACTACTATTTCTCCATTCAACGCATTATATATGTGGAAATATTCTATTGTAAGCTGTAACATTTTCAACTTGTAATAACGTCCAAAATAATAAAATAACGTAGCTCACATGACGTGGTGGCTATTTTATAGGTCTCAGACAATGGTCAATCAGAGTCCACCAGCTGGATATGGTTAAGACCTAAAATAGTTATTTGTATAGTCAACATTGTTGACAACCAATAGATCTTAATAATTTTTCTTGATTAAGTAAAGTGGAAATTGTTATTGTTAATTAGTACATATTAGGAGTGAATCTATTGCTTACATAGAGAATTTGTGTTTTCTGGCCACAGTAGTTGTTGGCTGTGATCAAATTTAAAGGATATAGAGATTTAATTTAATTTTTATTAAATGATAGTCATATCTTGGATGCAGTTTCCGATTTAATTCGGCACAGGCACGTTTTCGTAAAGATGATTATTCTACCTTGGAGACTTCTTTGTAATAGGTTGCCGACCAAGGACAATTTGGTAGTGTGTGGAATTATTACTCATGACGCACAATTGTGTGTGAACGGGTGCGGAGAAGTCGAAACAGCTCATTTATTCCTTTCATGCACAATTTTCAGGGATCTCTGGCATTTAGTCCGAAATTGAATATGTGTTCCCACGGCTAATCCTTACAGTATTTCTGATCATTTTGTTCAGTTTACTCACTCGACAAGTGGATTGATGGCGTGACGTTTTTTTATGCAGCTCATTTGACTTTTATGTGTTTGTGTATTGTGGAATGAACGTAATAATAGACTAAAACACAAGGAAAACATGATTGATCTATTGGTAGACAAAGTAAAAATTCATTCGATTTGGTGGAAGAAGGCAACTAATGCTTATTTTGTGTTAGGCGTTCATAAGGTCATTGTGCCCGCTTGCTTGTTTGGGCATCAGCTCATTCAGTTTTTTGTTCTTTGTTTGAAGGACCTTGTTGTGAACTTTAGTTGTCTTCTTTGGCACATCTTGTGCTAGATAATCTTCTACTTTGTTGTTAATATATTCAATTTTTGCTTGTTAAAAAAATTGACTTAAGGAGGGTAAAATAAAACGGGTAAGTTTTCCCACCCTTAATTTGTATTAAGCGGCGCGGGTCAACCTAATTAGAGATGTAAAGTTGAAAAATCTTATCTTATATCTTTTTATGGTATATTAGAGGACCATTTTTTTGTGGTGGTCGGGGTTTGAACCCTTGACCTTGCATATATACTATGCATTGTCCCTACCAACTTATCTTTTTTCCTTTTTTGAAGCAGCAAATATTATTAGGCAAGGCTAGCACAAGGTGCACTAAACCCGCGAGGAGGAAAAAGAGTACAAAATGAGTGCCCAAATTACAGACCCCTCACCAACACACCACTCACTAAAAAACCTTCTATCAAAAGTAATTCAAAAACAAAATCAGCTGAAAACACCAAACAAAAGGCAAGCCAAGCTCCCTATTAAAAACACAAAAACCCCTAGCCCACCCTCCAAACCGTGACATACTACCAAGACAGGAAGTGGAACACCAGCACAGCAGCTAACAGACAGAACAAACAACCACAACAGCGAAAACAGCTGCCTGCAACCAACAAGAGAGACTTTTGCCCGCTGCCAAAGCAGCACCGCCAAACAGGGCTAAACCACAGACCACTTGAACCCGAAACCGCACCAAACAGACAACACACCAAAAACCGGCCAACCCTCCTATCGCACCAAGCACACCTTCGGATTCCAACTCCATTCATAAAAAAACACGTTGGGATTTTTAAACGGGTTAGACACCACCTCCAAGATAGGACCTTAATTTGATCCACCAATTCCACCACCTCTGTGTTCTTTGCATTGAAGATTTTATCGTTCCTTGCTTTCCAGATACTCCAAATTGTTGCATGCCATATAAGTTTCAATCCCCTAGCAATTTTCTTGTTCGACTGTCCCGCCTGCCAGCACGCCTAGTGATTGAACAAGTTTGGAGGAATAATGAACCTATTCCCCACTCAATTAAAAAGTTCCAACCAAACCCCATGAGCTACTGAACAATGCATAAAAAGGTGTTTTGTCCTCTCTGTCTCCCTATCACACAAAGCGCACGTCACAAGGAGCTTCGGGGGTAGCACATTCCTTCTTCTAAGATTAACCCGGGTGGGAATGCGATCAAGCAACATCTTCCACGAGAGCGCTACTTTAGACAGTGTCGGGCTTTTCCACAATTGAGTAAACACCCTCTGCTCCTCCTCTCCCCAAGTATTCTCTAAAATGATCAAGGTTTCCAATTTAGCATACATGGACTTAACCGTAAATCTTCCATGCTCATCCCGTTTCCACACCCATCCATCTTGCTCTTCATTCCACACATGACCCTCCAAATCCTCCAACAATCTCTCTAAGAGGTTTTCCTCCCACACAAAAAAACAGCGGCGCCAAGAGAATCTTCACTCCCTTTTAAGGCCGTTGACCACCCAAATATCCGCCACCATCGCCTCTTTTTGAGTAGACATAGCAAAAAGTCTAGGATATTTCTCATAAAAAGGAACTCCTCCCCTCCACCTACAATACCAAGACTTAGTATTTTCTCTGTTCCTCACCCTCCTCTCAACCTCCTCATTAAACCAATTTATTCCACCTCTACCTTCAATATTGACAATATTCTTCCACCACTTTGATGACATTCTCACCCTCGGCTCCACACCCCTTTCCATCAAATTGCTAATGTTCGGCCCATATTTCTCCCTAAGAACCTCCTTCCAAAGCTCATTTTCACCATTCAATAATCGTCACCTCCATTTTGCTAGCAAACTAATGTTTACAACCCTTATGTCCTTCGCACCAAGACCACCTCTCGCTTTTGGTTGACACACCGACCACCACTTCACCCAACTTATCTTCCACCACCCATCAGACCTCCCCAAAGGAATTCCCTTTGGATTCTCACCAACTTCCTCCACACATTTCCGGGCATTTTCAAGAAAGAGAGATAAAAAATTGGAATAACATTTATAACGGAGTTCAAAAGAACGATTCTACCTCCAAAACTAATATACTTGTTCCCCCAAGAATTCAAACGAGTCGTCACATAGTCCAACAAAGGTTCCCACGTCACCGAACTACTCGAATTGGCACCCACCGGAAGACCCAAATACTTGAAAGGTAGATTGCCTTCATTACAATTCAAGAAGTTATATGCCATATCCATAAACTCCCGATTAACATTTATACCAATCAAACAACTTTTAAAAAAGTTAACTTTAAGCCTGGATGCCATTTCAAACCCCGTTAAAAGCGCCTTAATCGTCCACAAATTATCCACCGACGCCTTACCTATGCAAATAGTATCATCCGCATATTGAAGGTGTGACAACATCATCCCTTCCCTATGGAAACGAAAGCCTTCAAATAAATTTAGTCTAACCACATTCCTCATAAGACCACTAAACCCTTCGGCCAGCAACAAGAATAGGAAAGGTGCCAACGGATCCCCTTGTTTAAGGCCTCTATGAATATTAATTTCCACCGTCAGACACCCATTAACAAGCACGAACATACTTCCTCCAAACACACACACTTTCATCCAAGCAATCCACTTCCAGCACAATCCCACTCTCTCCATCATATACTCCAAGAAGCTCCAATCCACCGAATCATACGCCTTTTCAAAGTCCACCTTGAGAATCAACACCTCTTGGTTTGATTTTTTCACCCAATCCACAACTTCAATGATGACCATCACCCCATCAACCAAATTTCTACCTTTGACAAAAGCCGATTGAGACGTTGAGATAATAGAATTCATGACTCCGACCAATCTTTTTGCCAACACCTTTGAGAGAATTTTTTAAAGGCTTCCAAGCAAAGAGATTGGTCGAAAGTCCTTAAGAGCCATTGGAGCAGAAATCTTTGGAATTAACGCCACAAAGTATGATAAAAAACCTTTCGGCACCACCTCATTAGCATGGAATTGGTCAAACATAATCCTCACCTCATCCTTCATCAAATACCAATACGCTTTCATAAAAGCAAAATTAAACTCGTCGGGCCCCGGACTTTTGTTACCATCGCTATCTTGAACCACCTTTTCTATCTCCAAACCCGTGAAAGGAGCAATTAACCCTTCATTATCATCCTGGGACACGTGGTCAAAATGGACACCATCTAATCTAGGTCGCTCCCACCTCTCCGTAGAAACATGATTAGTAAAGTATTCCACCACCACCCGCCTCACCTCGGTTGGAGATTGTATCCAAACCCCATCAACCAAAATAGCATTAACTTGATTGCGGCTAGCCCTTCCCTTGACACAATTATGGAAGAATTTGGTATTTGCATCTCCCTCCCTAAGCCATTTTATTCTAGATCTTTGAACCATCATAGAATCTTTGGCCCTTAAAAGCCTCCAAAAATTATCAAATTTCACCTTCCGCTCTTGAATTTCCAATTCGGTCAACATGCCCTCCTCCCCCTAGCATCAAGTTCCGCAATCTCTTCTATCAAGCTAGAAACACGATCCTCCATCCCCCCATATTCCTCCTTGTTCCAATCCTTCAAACGAATTTTGAGTCTTTTGAGTTTTTCTTTCAAAATAAACCCCATCCACCCATTAAGGTTATGACCACGCCAACTCTCCTCCACTGTAGACTTGAACCTTCTATTATCCAACCAATAATTGTTAAAACGAAACGGTTTTGGCCCCCAATCCCAACCACCCACCTTTAGAACCAATGGACAGTGATCTAACACATCCCTAGGAAGCACCCACAACGCCGAATCTCCCCAACAACGGCTCCACTCATCGGATATCAAGACATGATCAATTCTACTCATTGAAATCCCATTCAGATGATACCACGTAAAGCGTCTTCCAAACACATTTTTATCCTCCAACTCCACATTCCTCTTAAAAGCATTGAAAAAATTCATTTCAACAATATGTGAGCCCGTAGTTTCCTCATTCACCCCCCTTCTCTCACCTCTTTCACCTACCGTATTAAAATCACCCAATATGCGCCACGCCCCTTGGCCCAAGTTTCTACGCGCCAACACCAAACGGTCCCATAAAATCTTCTTAGCTGCAAAATCACACTTAGAATACACATTTATGACTATGCATTTATGCTTATTAACTCCCCATTCCAAACAAGCTCCAACAAAGCCCTCGCTCGTGAAAGTGTAGTATAAAGTAGCCTTGGACTTCCTCCATATAGATAAAATTCCACCACTATTCCTTAAGAAGGACGGAAAGCCCAATCGAAATCATCACTTCTCCATATCGACGCACAGAGCGTGGTCGAAATATTCTCCATCTTCGTCTCTTGAATTGCCAAAAAATCAATCTTGTGTTGCCGGATCAAATCTTTTAATTTGTTCCTTTTCAAAACTCCTCCCAAACCCCTCACATTGAAGGTTGCCACAATCATTGAACGCCTCTATCGTCCCCCCTTAATACCTTGTTCTTTTGATCGACATGTTCAGATGAAATTAGTCTCCTGGTAACTCCTTCCGCCATAGTGAAGTTGAAACCAGCCTCCTTTTGAATACCGAAGAGTTTCTACGCTTCAAACACCTTCACTGAATCTCTCTCTTCATCTAATGTGATAGAAGCCTCCCTTTCCTTTCTTTGCTCGACCATAATTTGCCGCAGTTCAGAGGTTAACTGCACACCTTGCCTTTGCAAACTCACGAGGAAATTAGAGTATCATTTAACAGAGTATCAAATATAAATTTACTAATTTATTTATTTACAAAGTATAAAATAAAAAACTATTAAAAAACAAAAATTAAAATAAGTATCATTCAAGAAAATCAAAATAAGACTAATGAATTATATCATACTTGATGTGAAGAGAATATATCATGTAATTGGCTAACCAACTACAACTTTACTTTGAAGTCTTTTAAGTTATATGTTCTGGAGGCTCCTCTTAAAGATCTTTAAAGACTCTTCTTTGATGACATATTCGACATCTCATGTTTTGGAATGTTGTTTAACTATACCGTTTTTCCTCTTTCTTGGGCTTTGACCTCGTACGATACAAAATATATTAAATAGTCTTACTTTAATTTCTATCAATTTTTTAAAAGAATTTAGTCATTCACAAATTATTATCAACTATTTTGTAAATTTTTTTGGAAATAAGATAATATTCAAATAATTAATAGACTATACAATACAGTTGAACAGATAATATCAAAATTATTAGGTCAAACACATTTCGCCGTATTTGAAACTAAAACCAACCTCACTTTTATATTGTGAGAGTTTTATATAATGTTTGCCACTTTATCTAATGACAAAATTTAATAATATTAGATTAGATAAACTATATTGAGACTCTTCCCAAAAATAAGCTCAACATGTCCTTAACCAGTTGAACCATATCCATTAGATAAACTAAAAATACATACCGATAACAAGATATTAAATTGTTGATTTAAGAGGATATTAGTCTGACTGGTAGTAAAGTATGCATCAGATTTGAAAAATGAGCAAAATACAAATTCTGACAGAATTTCTGGTGATCATCTTAATTTGAGGATTCTTGTAAATTGGTTTCCCAATGGGGATTCCACTACAACATAAATATTAAAACACTTACATCATCTTCCTTCTTTTGTCGCATCTTCCTTCTTTTGTCGCTTTCACTAACTCATTTTCTTCCTGTTTTGTTTGGTTTCGTACACTGTACTCCTTAAACAAACCAAGATTGTTACGTTGTCAATCCTCAATATAAAGCATTTACACAATTTATTAATTTAATATGTGATGCTATCTAGTGCTTCAAAATAAATAGGGCAAAATTTGTATTGAGAAAAATGTCTTTTAAACATTTTATTTTAAATATATTTGATTTTTAACTAAAGTATCAGAAACACTTGCTAGCATTATCTTAATTTAATTAAGAGAAATGTTATTTAAATTGTCGACAACGCATTTATATACACATTTTTTTTGAAATAATATTTATATATATGTTGTGATTTGGTTTTTATATATTTTCTTTTACTTTTCTCTTTTAGTGAAATAAATAGTTAATTAATGGTCAATAAGTTTTATGCTTCCTATGTTAGATAACAAACACAATTTCTTCGTTTTTTTTTCTTCTGAAAGACACCCAATTTCTTCGTTGTTTTTATTCAAAGCCGACCTTTTTTTTTTATATTCTACTCAAACTAACTATTAGAACCATAGAAATTTAAGTAAAGTAGTTGGACCTTCTAACAAAACAACTTTTTACTTGTATTAGGAACATTCACGTTATCATATGCGATTGGTGTGTGTAAAAGTGAAGTAGGAATATTTTATTAGTAGGAATATTTAATTAGGGTGTGAGTTAATTTGAATTTTTATTTTAAAACATACTTTAATTGGAAAAAAAGAGTGGTTATTCTAAGAAAATTCTAGAAATTATTAGGGTATTTGTCAACAATAATGGCATCTCTTTCGTTTGAAAACATAAATTTCTTGGTTTTTGCCGCCATCTAGTCGTCGCACTAATTTAAAGAGACTAGTTCAAATAAAATGTCTAGCAATAGTAAAATTTACTAATTTGGTAATTTAAAATTAAGTTTACAGCTAATCTAGTCCCATACTTCCACACTAGACAACAAAATTTCACTTGCATCCTAATCTCTCTTTTGTTGGTCATATATATCGTGTTTCTATACAATACTATACATATTAATTAATGTAAAGAAATTTGACGTTTGTTGTCAACGAGTTTGTATCTTATTCACTCAATTTTTGCTACTTTGAAAAAGATTCTTCAAAGGAGTGCTTAATTCAATAATGCAGCTTCTGACAAGTAAACAAACATATCACAAATTCTCATATTAGTTATATAATTTAATGAGTTCATAGATGACAAAGATCAATTGCCAACAAATGAGAACTTAATCAACAAACTATACATGCATGTGATACATTTTATTTCTTAATATAAAAGATAATAAGTTAAACTATTAATTATTGGTTGTTTGTTTTCCCTTGATTTTTCATAATATAAAAAACTTGCAAGAAAAGGATACTTGGAGAAAAATCTAACACCATTGTTTATCATCACTACCAAGTACCAAGAAGATATGCACAAAATATAAATAAAACTTACCATAAGAGAAACATTTCATTAATTAAATAAAAAACACATGAACCAAAAAATCTCTCAAAGTCAATCTCTTATGAATCTTTTTACACCAACATACCCTTTACCCCATTATATCATCAAATTTGATCCTCTACACATTCAGCTTTATGGTGCACCTTCAGTTCTCTTTGATTTAATAATCAAAGTAGTACATACCAATCTCTTCATTCTTATGAATATCATCAACATGAAAACCTTTGCTGCTGCTGCCACTAATCAATTGCTTAATATCTTCAAGACCATAATCTAGTAATGGATTTAATATTTGACTTTGACCATTATTATAACTATATCCAACTCCACTTGATTTTTCTTCATATTGGTTAACACTTTCACCAACAAAACTTCCATTGTTACCATTTATCATAAAGTTATTATTATTGTAGCCATCAAATCCACCACTATTCATTGAATGATGATGATAAACAATTTCTTCTTGCTTGATTTCTTTGCCATGACTAAGAGTGCAACTTCCATCCGATGAACTACTTCCTTCACTTCCAAACATAAACATGTTATCTTTAATAGGGTAATTATATTGCATGTGAGGATTAACAACACTAACCATGGACTCTTGGTTTTGGTAAAAGGGGTTGAAACTTGTGTTTGGATAGTTATTAGAAGGAAGTGAAATGGTTTCAAGATCTATGAAGGATGTTGGTGTGTGTGTAAAGTAGTCTAAGAATTGATGAGAAGAAGGTGAAGGTGGAAATTGAGGTTTTCTTTGATGATGTAATGTAGGAAACTGCATAGCCATGAGTTTTTTCTTCAACTTTGTGTTCCAATAGTTCTTGATATCATTGTCTGTCCTACCTGGCAATTGAGCTGCTATAATTGACCACCTATAAATCAATATCAAAACTATAAGATTATATTCATGGAAGATGATTAGGTTTCCACTACCCAGACAAAAAAAATTCATGTCTTGTAAATTAATTTTTTTATAGAAAAATGCTAGTGTATTAGTTGGTATGTTAATATTCTTCATTTTCACTAGAGATTTAGTTCTAGTCTATTGTTCATGAGATGTCACCTTGGTGGCAACAATTTGGCTTTACAATCTAAATGGATTATAGAGTTAGAGAAAAATGCAAAATAATATTTAGTGTCATATTAATTAATAATATATAATTTTCATCTCACCCATTTTTCTTAAACAAAAAAATTCATCTTTTAAATCTAATTCTTGGTTCAAATAAGTTGAAGCTATATTCTTGAAAAAGGTACAAGACTTTTATAAAATAAAAAAAAAATTGTTTTTCCCATTTAATTACTCTCATTTCTTTTCATTTTACCTCTTTTAGTTAGATAAATAGAGAAATCATTGTTGCACCAAAAAACAATAGACACATTATTGGAATTTTAAGTACTTGTAGCATGAAGTTTATAATGATAATGATTAAAAGGGGAAAGAAGAGAAGAATAAAAATATAGATAATATCATATTGAGATTAGATTGGTGAGAAGAGAACAAAAAAGGGTTGAAAAAAATTGTACTTTGCATTTTGCACTAAAAAGGTAGTAAAAGTGTACCTGCTTCCAATATTAACATAGAGACTGCAAATTATTCTGTCTTCCTCATCAGAAAAATCTCCATGCTTAATGTTGGGCCTAAGATAGTTTAGCCATCTCAATCTACAACTTTTTCCACATCTCTTGAGACCTAAACATATATAAAAAATAAAGAATATATATTACAACACAAATTTAAGCATTTTTAATGGAAATAATCATAATCATAATCAAAATCATCATGACTTGTTTTTACCAGCTTTATGAGGAAGAGAAATCCAATTTCCACCAGTGCCATGTTTCTCTATGTAATCTTTAAGCTTTGAATCTTCTTCTGGTGACCATGGACCTCTCTTAACACTTGTTTTGTCACAACATGGAGCTCTTCCCATCTCTATATATCTCAAGCAAGCAAGAAAGTTTCAAGTTTTCTTTGATGTTCCAAACTCTAACTTTCTAGATCATATGAAACTTAATTTGGTGGGTAGTGGTAGTGCCTTTATAAATAAGAGACCTTGATTTTGAAAATGTGAAACAATATTATTATTTTATAGTATAGTATATTATTAGTATTATTATTTCAGTGAGTGAGAGAGAGAGGGAGGAACATAATTGCATAAGTCAAATGAATAGAAAGATGGAACATTAGATGTATGTACAATTTAATTTTCAACGCACTTTTAATAATTATTAATATTATTGTGCAAGATGGGTACTTAAGGTCAGAGAGAACTCTCATATCTTCAACGTTGGAGACTTAGCAAAGCCATATTAGTATATGAAAGGATAAATATTGTTCACATTTCTTTTAAGGTGTGTATATTTTAATTTTACTTTTACTTTTACTTTACAATATCATAAAAATGTTCATGTGAGCTACATATACCAAGTTATTTAACTAAAAAAAAGCATCATGAAACTTAACTCATAATTTAATTAATTCAATTGACTTAATTAAAGTAAAATTATATGATAAATAAATGTAAATAATTTTTTTTACGAAATAAATATAAAGTATTAAAAACTTAAAAATAAATAAACAATTAAAATTAATTGAACCAAGTGTGACTAAAACGTGATCCAACACAATCATGTTATTTGATTCAATCAGTTGAATCGAACGACTCAACCCGTTTGTAAAAACATTTTGTTGATGTCAAAAGTGGAAAAAGAAGGGAGAAAAGTAAAAAAAATACGAGAAATAAAATTTGATGATATCTTTTTATATGGATAAAGTATAAAATGATGTATAAAAATAAATATATGTTGTTCTTCCACGTTTTGAAAAGAAAGAAATAGCTAACATCCAATGTTTGTAATACAGAAAGAAAGAGAACACACAGCAGGACTATGAATTGATGGGTACAGCTACCAGAATTGTGACACTTTCCAAACACTACGACCAAAATGACGATTGGCCTAGTATTCTTCCTTACTTTATTATTATAGTATTCTTTATCAAATAACCGGTGGCTAAGTAGAAAATCTCAATTTTGAATGTATTCTTTAGTTATAAAATGATCTACCAACGTTGTTATAACTTCTAAGTATCATTTGAGTTGTATTTACGGAAAATTTATAACTATAAAATTCATTTCCGATTAAGAAGTTCAATTTTGTCTTGTTGAGGAGGTTCTTAATAGAGCTATTTCGCTTGCCTTAGCTTAAGGTGTCTTTTATGTTGATGATGTTATAATTTTTTGCAAGGCTACTCATTCCAATATCCAGTGGTTGTTAAGATTTTCTTAAATCATGGTGAAGGTTTTGGACAGTTGATTAACACCTCAAAGAGTAAATTATATCCCAGTGTGATGATGAATGTGAAGATGAATTGTATCAGAAACTCTTGGCTTTGGTATTGGTGCTATTCCTTTTAATTATCATGATAAATAAAGAAATTAATTTAATCCAACAAATAACTAAATGTTCATTGTAGAACTCTAATTTCAGAGGTTTAGTTACTCGTGGTAACCATCATAACAAAAAAAAAAACTCTAGAGAACAAGAAGAGGAAGAAACCATTCCTTGAATGTTTGACATTTGTTATGTACCGTCAACTTTATGAATGAATAAAAGAGTCTACAATGGTCTCTATTTATAATGCATCATTACACGAGGGTTCAGAGAAGAAAATATGGCTTTTTTCCCACCAAAACAACTTAGAAAACAAGCAGACAACATTTTCTGCCCGCTACCATGCGCGAGGTGCATGGGCCAGTGTTTATTGTGTTAATTTTGTAGTCCCCCCCCCGAGCATTCTTCCGTTTTGAAATGTCTTGGAACTTGGGATGAATTTTCCCCCGACTTGTATTATCTTCAAAAACCTTCTAAGAAACATTGATTTTCATTCTTCACATCCTCACTCCTTCACGTAATGTCTTTTTTTTTTTTGAATCAGCAAATATTATTAAACAACCAGATCTCTGCTCAAGACGAACAGATACCGGTGAAATCGAGAATACAAACAAAAGGCTCTGTATATAGGCGGAACACCCAAAAATAAACACCCTAAAAACACCCCAATGACAACACCCACCAAAATCCACCTAAAATAGACCCCTCCACGAAAGTGACCACTGTAAAAACGATATCCAATACCACTCATCGCCACTACTCACCCCCAAATAAAAAACACCCCTAAAAAACAAACTCCTAGACCTGAACACCGAAGCTGAGCCACATCCAAAAAGATCCTCCCCGAAAGATCATTCAGCTTCCACCATCTATCGACCTCCGATCCACTGAAAGAAACCATAAAAAACCCAAATTCAACCTCGAACCAACGAACTGACTCCCGATCTCGAATCAAAAGTGATCGGCCCACCAGACTTTAGCACTAAAACAGAAGGACACCCCTCACCTTTGGTACACCAGAGAAACACCAAATCGCGCCAAACAAGATTGCAGCTAGATACCGACTCCCTATCTCGAAGCAAAAGTAATCGGCCGACCGGAAACCAGCACACAAAAAGAATGACAAACGACAAGATATGTGATAGTGCAAACAGCGAACAAATCAAAAGGAGAAGACGCGTCTCAAACGGGACCCGCTTCCTCTAAACACCCTAACACCTTAACAAACCCAACAAACGCAAACACACAGCTAGTGACGACAAATAAAGACACGGGTAACAGAAGCTGCCTCCAAACGGAAAACACCCCCAACAAACACCCTCCTCCCCATGTAAACAACACCAACCTCCCATTATAAAGCTCCCGTCCGCCAACCACTCTGAAACCAAAACCAAGTCCAAAAACAACCACGATACAATAACGAACACATAGTGACCTCGGGGGTCTGCCACCAAACAAGTAAAATTTGAAACACCACGGCCACCGGCGCGAACCACCACTACCACCACGATCCTTACGACGACAAACGATCCGGAAGTTTGTTGAAGGAGGATTAATCGTGAATGAAAAAGATGTCACCACACATACAGTCGTCAAAAACAGATCACACATATTGACCCCACACATCGCCCCCTCTGCACCACACGCCCGTCGCCACCACCGATCAACCCGTCACTACCTACACTCCACCCGAACCACCCACCAACGCCGACACCTTCAGCCGCCGGAAAAAGTCCACACACAGCACCACACATTGCCACCAGCACGACACCACCCGTCTCTACCACCACCATACATCACCATCACCACCTTGCCACCACCACCGCAACCTCACCTCCTTGAACCGAATCTATGACAGATCCACCACCACCCCACCATGAACCACCCAAAACCACACCACCGGAACATCAAAACGTCACCCAAACCACAAACAGACTTCACCATAAACGAAACCTCCATTCTTACCCTCAACGGAAAACAACCAAGTTCGGTGGTGGAGGAGAGAGTCGAACCAAAGCAAGAAACACATAAGAACAACGCGTGTTGAACTAAAAACGAAGCTGAGAGGTGAAAAACGTCTTAGATCTGCTTAGATTTAGGCAGGAACATGACAAAATCAGACGCAAAACAACACAGGACAGGGAGCCGCTAACCAGACGACATGAACAGAGCACACAAGGGGAGGAGGACGGTGGTGCGGAGATGAGGTCTCATCGCACCACCACTGCGGGCAGCTACATTGGGTCGGACAGTTATTGGATTAAAGGGGAGAAGGAGGTTTCAAACCTAGAGAGAGGTCAGAGGAAATTTTACTTAGAGAGAGAAAGTTTTTTCTTTTCTTCATGTAATGTCTTGTTATGCCGATTTACATGATTTCTCACTAAAAAGTCTCAAAACACCAATTGAGTTGCATGATTTAGGATAAAAGTAAATTACAACGACTTAAATGAAAACAATACAAAATGTTTCTTAAAACATGGACAACTCCTCTAAATGACATTTTATTTTACTTCAAATGCAAAGAAAATAACTAAAAACATAGCCTAAAATATCATATGATGTTTCATCATCAATAGTCAATCCTACTTGGAGCTAGAGTGGGGTATGAAGTAGCAATAATAGTCACAAGAAAGGGGGGGTTTGAATTGTGACCCCTTTTTTAAAATTATTCCTGAAACTTTTAGATCAAGTTTATATACTCAAGAATGTTCTTGGTTAAGATATTAGTTTAA